>QWBY01000029.1_pt1 | contig 108595 bp, 114 predicted proteins | sample 1972471 | NCBI WGS metagenome assembly QWBY01 (sample SAMN09866722, study PRJNA288562) | Human gut metagenome isolate term6_stool, whole genome shotgun sequencing...
GTTTTATTTATTATTATTGCGATGTACTTTTTGGGCGGTTTTGATTGATTTGTTTTATTTTATGCTGTTTTTGTCAAAATCGTATGTTTCATGGCAAAGTGTCGATTCGGTGTTGAAAAATTAGTGCTGATGGTATATAATTTAATTACCCTTTTAAAATATTTTAATATTTGAACAGTCTTGCGAGTGATTGTTTTTATTCATTTTACTTTTACTTGTGAGGCCTTGAGAAGATATGTACTTTGTATATATCTTTTTTAAGTTGTTGTTTTTATGTAGGGAAGTAAAATAGCGTTGTGTGTTTAATCGGTAAATATATCTGATGCACTTGTTTATATATTTGTTTAAGCGTATCCGTTATAGAGGGCAAAGTGGAATTTTGCTTTATGATTGTGTTTTATTGCAGTGTGTAGTTGAAGTATTCGGTGTGGGGAATTTTGAGTGCGGATGTGTTTTCAGGGAAATGATTGTGTATATTTTCCGTTTTCAAGTAGCTTAGATAGGTAGTTTGTGAGTATGTCCAAGATGTGTCGATGCTATGTGCGATTGATAATAGGGCAAGCAAAAAGGCGGTAACCTTTTTTCGGGTTACTGCCTTTATTTGTTTCTTGTTCTGCATAGTCCGCGGTTGCAATTTCTCAAAAATCTCAAGAGGTGTTCCGTTTCGGGTGTGGAACGTATTTCTTCTTCTATTTTGTGTATTGCATCGTTGAGCGTGAGTCCTTGTCTGAATATTATGCGGTATGCTTTTTTCAGGTCTTTTTTGAGTTCGTCTTGTAAGTGGTTTCTTGATAGACCTACGTTGTTGAGTCCGATTACTCTTGCGGGGTTTCCGTCTGCGATTACGTAGGGGCATATGTCTTGTACTATTTTTGTCATTGCTCCTACCATTGCGGTGGATCCTATTTTTACAAATTGGTGAAGTCCCGCCATTCCGCCTATTACAGCTTTGTCTTCTACCGTTACGTGGCCGGCAAGACCTGCGAAGCTTGAAATGATTATGTGATTTCCCAGTGTGCAGTTGTGGGCGATGTGTACGTATGCTTGAAGCATGTTGTATGAGCCTATGCGTGTTTCGAGGTTTTCGCCCGTTGCACGGTGTATTGTACAGAATTCACGTATGAGGTTTCCGTCTCCTATGGTTACCGTGCTGTATTCTCCGGTGTATTTCAAGTCTTGCGGATCGTCTCCGATTACTGCGTGCGGATAGATACGATTGTTTTTTCCAATTGTTACGTTTTTACGTATTACTGCGTGTGCTCCGATTTCAGTTCCGCTTCCGATTTCGCAATTTGGTCCTATTACTGCATAGGGGCCGATGATAACGTTTTTATGTATTATGGCATCGGGATCGATAATGGCGGTTGAGTGGATTTGCGGTTCTTTTTCTTCGAGTATTTTTAATTCCATTAGTCCCATTCCTCCTCTATGGTGTAGCTTCATGTTATATATGTTAATATAAAGTTTACAAAAAATAAATATTTTTTACAAATTTTATATCGACAATATTTTTTTTATTCGTTTTCGGTGATGTAAAACATAAATTCCGCTTCCGTTTTGACTTGGTCGTCTACGGTGCATTTGCAGTGTACTTTCGCTACACGTCCTTTTACTTTGATTACTTGTGCGTCTGTAATCATTACGTCGCCGGGTACTATCGGCGATCTGAATTTTACTTTGTCCATGCTTGCAAACATCGTTATTTTTCCTCTGTTTTCATCGGTGTATTGCAATGCTATTCCTGCTACTTGCGCCATTGCTTCGCATATAAGTACTCCCGGCATAATCGGATGGTTCGGGAAGTGTCCTTGGAAGAATGCTTCGTTCATCGTTACGCATTTGAGTCCTTTTGCGTATTTCATCGGTTCTACATCCAGTATTCTGTCTACCAACAGCATCGGATAACGGTGCGGTAGGATTTTCATGATTTGTTCAATGTTTAATTTCATTTTTGTTCCTCCGTTATTTGTGTTTTGAGCTTTTGAAGGCGTTCCGACAGTGCCGCATTCAGTTTATGACTTCCAAGTACTGCTATTATGTGTGCATGGAGCGGGCCTACGAGTGAGATGTCTCCAAGTATGTCCAATATTTTGTGTCTTACGAGTTCGTCATCAAATCTTGGTACGGAAAGACATTCCGTTTCGGAATATACTACTGCATTTTCGGTCGTGCCGCCTTTTCCAAGTCCCATTTTTCTCATTGCTTCGAGTTCTTTTGTAAATCCGATTGTTCGTGCCGATGCGATTTCTTTGTCGTATGAATCGGGATTGATTGTTATGTCGAGTATTTGCGTTCCCAGCATCGGGTGCGGATTTATCGATGTAAATGTTATTCTGAGTCCGTCATAAGGGATTGCAACGATGAATTTGTTTTTGTCGTAGAATGAAACGCTTTGCGGAAGTTCGAATATGTCGATGTCGGCATTTTGTGTAAGTATTCCGGCTTCGTTTATCATATTTACGAATGTGCGTGCACTTCCGTCACCTACCGGCGGTTCGGGTGAGTCCATTTCTATGATGCAGTTGTCTATGTGCATTGCATAGAGTGCGGACAGTACGTGCTCTACGGTGAAAACTTTTCCGCCGTTTTTTTCAAGTGTTGTTGCACGATGTGTGTCGGTTACGTTTTTGATGTGTGCCGGTATTTTTGGAGTGTTCGGCAAGTCAGTTCTGCAAAATATTATTCCGCTGTTTTCTTTTGCAGGTTTCATCGTCATCGTTACCGCAAGTCCGGAATGAAGTCCGTTTCCTTTGTAGGTAACGTCTTTTTTTATTGTACGTTGTTTCCTTTTCAAGTTAAACACCTTTCTGCTTTCTTATAGTAACTTTCGATTAATTATAACATGATATATGTGAATACAAAATATTTATATAATTAAAGATTTAAATTTAAGAGAAATATACGTTATTAGCACTCACTTGACACGAGTGCTAATAACGTATATAATAACTACAGAAGGTGAGATGAAGATAGATAAAAAGTAAAGGTCTTGATTACATATAATGATTTGGAGAAAGGGGCGGCGTTTATGCGTAGTTTAATGCCTATGTTTGATAACGGTTTTTTGAATGATACAGGTTTTTGGGATGATTCTCGTGAGTTTGCTTTTGTTCCGAAGGTTGATGTAAAGGAACTTTCCGATTCGTATGAGGTCGTTTTCGATCTTCCGGGTATGAAGAAAGATGATTTGAGCATTTCTTATAGTGATGACGTTTTGACTGTGGAAGCCAAGAGTGAAAAATCTTCGGATGAAAAAGAAGGAGATGTTTATTTAAGACGTGAACGTTTTTCCTCTTCGTTCAAACGTCAATTTGTTATAAGGGGTGTAGATGAGAAAGCTGTGAAGGCGTCTTTGAAGGACGGAGTTTTGCGTATTACTCTTCCTAAGATTAAGGAGAGTGCGGACGGTTCGGTAAGACGTATTCAGATTGATTGATTTGTTTTGAGTTAAGGTGAATTCTCTTTGTTGCTTCGGTGACAAGGGAATTCACCTTTTTATTTTTATACGCACTCTCAGGATGATTTCTTAAATCAAGAAAGGATCTGAAATGACATCTGCGATATTCAACTGTCTGACCTTTGCCGCAGACCCGCCCTATATACCGAAAAGGAGAGTAAATGATACTGACAGGTATTGTATAAAATATAAAATTTATTTGTAATTATATGGAATTAATTTTATTCATCTTTATAACATTCGATAAATTCAGCTATAAATTACGAATCAAAATAGCAGATTTATATCCTTTTTTGCACAAACATCAGAACAAATTTTATATGTTTTTTCATTAATCCAAAATTGATAACTCATACAATGCAAGGTATAATAATACAGATGAAATACCCATGAAATAACCACGGCAGCAAAAGAAAAAAAGAAAGAAACAACACGTAAAACATATACAAGAAACAAAACATCGGCAATAGACAGCATACTGGGTAAATAGTATATGAAGGTGATAAAAATGAAAGAAAAAAGCTTGAAAGATAAAATTATTGACAAAATTATTCTTTTTATATTGTTATCCCCATTTGTAGGTGCTGCTTTTTGGTTTTATATATATTGGTAATAGATAAACATTCGGTTAAGCAAGTAAAATAACAAAAGATACCATACCGAAGCAAAAGAAAAAGAAGAAAGAAACAACACGTAAAACATACACAAGAAACAAAGCATCGGCAATAGACAGTATTTTAGGTAAATAAAGGAGGAAAAGATATGAAAAAAGAAAGCTTTAAAGACAAGATGATTGAAAGAATTAAAGTTTCTATATTTTTCATTCCCTTTATATTAGGTATTTATTGGTTATTGTTTGTATAAACTGTTTAATTACCAAGAAAAGCAAGTAAAATAACAAAGATATAGAGAGGTAGAGAAACAAAAACTCTACTTCTCTTTTATTTTTACATGAAAGGAATATAAATGATTGGAGAAAGAAAAGCACAAATAACCTATAAAGGCAGAAAACATATAATTTTCCATTTGACTACCTCAGAAAAGCATTCATCAAAATAACGGTTGTAAGCTCACAAAAAAGAAACCATCTTGTACAAGGGAAAGACTATACGGTACACAATAAACAAGTAACCCTCAAAACAGCCCCCACGGACATCATAGAAATCTATCGAAAAACAACAACCGAACCCCTTGTCACATGGCAAGATGCCTCGGTACTCAAAGCAAAAGACCTCTCACTCCAAGAAATACAACTCCTTCACCTTGCAGAAGAAACATTTGACAAAGTACAAGACGGAGGAATGGCAAGAAGTGAAAGAGACAACACGTGGGACGGAAGATACTCGAGAATAAAAAACATACAAGACCCGAAAGAAGACCAAGACGTGTTGACACTCCATTGGGCAAAAGAAAACAAAGAAGGCTTATTAAAAGCACTCACTAAAACAAGCGAAGAACAACAAAAAGCAATAAATAACCTTTGTGACACACATAAACAAAACCTTACAGGACAATATCAAACATATAAAGAAACCATTGAAAACATAAAAGCAAACATAGAACAACTCTATGAAAACATAAAAACAACAAGCAAAACAGAAAAAGAAACACTTATAAACACAGGGGACATCAAGAAAAGCGAAATAGAACACAATTAGGAGCGGACTACACAACATATAAAAGCGAAAGAAACTTTAAAAGCACAAACGGAACAAAGACGATCTTGACGGCAGTTTTGATAATATCGTAAGGTTGTATGAAAATAAATTAATAACATCGGAAGTACAGGTAAAAGGCTAATCGAACATAATTTTTGCGGTATAAAACGGTAAAGGCACGCTGCAAGAAAACGCATGAGGCACAGGTATATTTTAAAAATTACGTTTTTATATCGATATAATATGTAAAATAATAAAAAGCGGTAGTGCAAATAAATTGAAAACAATGTAAAATAGACGGTATGATGTCGTTGTATATATAAATATAATGAGTTACACGGAAAATATTAAAACAACGATAAATACAAGCAACATTATGATATTTAATATGTTTAAAGGAGATTTATATGTTCGGTTCGATTTGGATAAATGTGCTTGTCGCCGTACTTGTCGTTATATGTATTGCAGGGGCGATATATTTCCGCAAGTTTTATAAGAAGCGCATGGAGCAGAAAAAAGAGTATGAGCGTTTGGCAAAGAAGGCTGTCGAGCTTAATCGCCGTCAGTATATTATGAAGGCTTCCCGCTCACGTAAAAAGAGACGTTGATTTTGTACTTGAAAAGCATGTTTTTGTTTGACATGGACGATGACTTTAGCTATAATTAATTCGTTATGGTATGTGTGGTAAGCACTGCCATGTCATTGTGAGGAGGTGTAAACATGACAAAGAGAACATTTCAGCCTAATAATCACTGGCGTAAGAAGACTCACGGATTCCGTGCGCGTATGAAGACTCGTGCAGGTCGTATCGTATTGAAGAGAAGAAGAGCAAAAGGCAGAAAGGTATTGAGTGCTTAATCCGGCTATGAAAGATTTTAAACCGGATTTTTCGTTGCATCGTTCTTATCGTGTTCGCCGAAGTAAGGAGTTTCGCAGAATTTATTCCCGAGGGCGGCGGTTCAGTAATCGTTCAGCACTTATGTATGTCTTTAATGTAAGGCGTAGCGGTGTGCGTATCGGTTTTGTAGCGACAAAGAAAATCGGTACGGCGGTTATGAGAAATCGTGCGAAAAGATTGATGAAGGAAGTATATCGTTTACATCGCCATGAGCTTAAGAGCGGACATGATGCGATTATGCTGGCTAATGCTTTCCTTACGAGGGCAACTTATGAGGAAGCGGAAGAGGCTATTCTCTCTTTATGGCATAAGGCCGGACTTTTGGAGCAGGTATGAGGACAATTTTTATAGGATTGATTAAGGGGTATCGTTTCTTTGTTTCTCCTTTGAAGGGTCCTTGTTGTCGTTTTGTTCCTACTTGCAGTGAGTATGCGTTGGAGGCCGTAAAAAAATATGGAGCCCTTAAAGGCAGCTACTTAGCAGTTAAGCGGATATGCAAGTGTCACCCTTTTCATAGGGGTGGTTATGATCCGGTACCGTGAATGGCTGCTTTTTTGCATTTACAATACGTTAATTTGCGTTTTGTCGATGAAATTCAGACGACAGAATGATTAAACGGTTGAAATCAAGACCGTATAAGGAGTAAAAGATGGCTGATTTTCAAATTCCGGTGTTGAGTACACTGGTGGGATATTTGGCGGAAATTATGAGGTTTTGCTTGCAGTTTTGCTACGGCATTACTCAGGATTTAGGATATCCCAGTTACGGTATTGCGATAATTGCGCTTACCGTTATTATCAAGGTTATTCTTCTTCCTCTTGCTATAAAGCAAATCAAGTCGATGAAGGGGATGCAGGAAGTTCAACCTCAGCTTGCCGCAATTCAGAAAAAGTATAAGAATGACAAGATGCGTCAGTCTCAGGAAATACAGCGTTTGTATGCGGAAAAAGGTGTGTCGCCTTTGTCCGGTTGCTTACCGCTTTTGATACAGATGCCTTTCCTTATCGCAATATTTTATGCGTTGCAGGGATTTCCTTATGATCCCAATCATGTAAGTTTCTTGTGGTTGGAGAGTTTGGCTGTACCGGATCCTACATATATTCTTCCGGTTATTTCCGCAGTTTCTACTTGGATTATTTCAAAACAGACGAGCGGTGAAAATGTAGCCGGTCAGCAGAAAATGATGATGATGGTTATGCCGCTTATGATCGGTTATATTTCGGTAAAATTTCCGAGCGGTCTTGTTATTTATTGGATTGTAAGTAACTTGTTCCAAGGTATTCAGCAGACAATAATGTTTTGGGGAAGTGACAAGAATGTGAAGAAAGTTGCAACTCCTCAAAATGGAAATAAAGTTGTTCGCAAGGTTATCCGTAAGAAAGTTTTGAAGACGTCGGATTCCGTAAAGTCCGACAAGGTAGGTTCCTCCGAGGAGGCGGAAAATAAATGAGAACGGTAAGAGCAGAAGGAAAAACGATTGATGAAGCTATAGCAAAAGGTCTCGAAGAATTAGGGGTAGATCGTTGTGAGGCAATTGTAAATGTTGTCGAAGAACCTTCAAGCGGATTGTTCGGATTGCTTAATAAAAAACCCGCAATAGTGGAAGTTTCGGCTCCTGACTCTATCGAAAGTTTATCAAAACCCGTTGAAGTTGAAACGGATGAAGTTTCGGCAAAGGATACGGTATCTTCCGATATCGAAGATTCGAAAGCCGATGTTTCGGATGAAACGTCTTCTCAAGTTGAAGAAGTGATTTGTGAAGAAGTGATTTCCGAAGTTGAACCCGTTGAAGTTCAAAAAGATGCACTTGAAGATGCAAAAGGTGAAGAGGTTTGCGCAAAGGAAGAGAAAAAGCGTGAATTTGTCTTTTCAGAAGAAGAACAGGCTGAAACGGCGGAAATTGCAAAAGAATTTTTGACAAACGTTTTCAAAGGTATGAATATTGATGTAACTATGGAGAAGATGATAAACAGTGAACGTATATTGTTCAATCTTCATGGTGAAGGTCTGGGTATTTTGATAGGAAAACACGGACAGACATTGGACGCTTTGCAGTATCTTACAAATCTTGCTGCAGGAAAGAAGTATTTCAATCATTACTTTGTAATGCTCGATGTGGAGAATTACAGGGAAAGACGTTGCCGTACATTGGAATCTTTGGCAAGAAGATTGGCGGAGAAGGCAAAGCGCACCGGTGAAGCTGTAAAGCTTGAGCCGATGAATGCGGCCGAAAGAAGAATAATTCACTTGGCACTTCAAAACGACAATGAAGTTACTACTGAAAGTGAAGGAGAAGGACGATACAGACATATCGTCATCTCGTTGAAGTAAACAAAGAAACCCTTCCTTATGGAAGGTTTCTTTTTTCTTTTGATAAATGTATATATTTGAAAGAGTCTATATAAATGTGCGAAGAGGTATAAGATGAAAAATTGGAAATCTGCGGTGTATGTTGTATCCGCAATACAGATCGGTGCCGGAATGGCCATTATCGGTGTAATGGCATTTTTACCGCTTTTTTTAAGTCAGATAGGTATAACTGACAGCGGTGAGGCGGCATTTTGGTCGGGTATTCTTACAGCAGTTACACCGCTTACTTTAGCTATAAGTTCACCGTTTTGGTCGCTTGAAGCCAAAAAGCGCGGAGCCAAACCGGTTATGGTAATGATTTTGCTTGTGGTTGCCGTTTCGGCGACTTTGTGTTCATTTACAAATTCGCCTTGGCAGCTGCTTGTTTTGCGTACGGCTCAGGGGTTGGCGGGCGGTTTCATACCGATAGGACTTTCTATCGTTACTGAAATAACACCCGAGGAAAAAACTTCTTGGGCTATGGGATTTTTCCAAGCGGCACTTGTTGCCGGTACGATGCTCGGACCGCTTGCGGGCGGTATTGTAGCCGACATATTCGGATATCGTGCACCGTTTTTGTTTTTTGCATTATTGCTTGTGCTTTGCGCTTTGGCAACGAAGTTCTTTTTGCCGGAAGTTAATAAAACGTCCGATGAAAAAGAAGACGGCAGTTCAATGTTTTCACAAATTGCTTATTTCATAAAAATTCCTGAATTTCGTGTTTTGGCGGCGATACAATTTTTGTGTAATTTCGGTATTACCGGTATGGGACCTATATTTCCTTTGTATCTCGAGAAGATGGTGGGCGGTGAAGCTACTGCCATTGCTTCATTGGTAGGATTTCTTATATTCCTTTCCGGTGGAGCGGATGCACTTGCGTCTTTGTCCGCCGGAACGATTACACAAAGATTTGACATGAAAAAAGTTTTGTTTATTTCTACAATTTTCGTAGGATTTACTTTCATATTCCAATACCTTATGACTACCGTATGGGGATTGGGTGCATTTCGTGTAGTTACCGGCTTGGGTATAGGTATAATCATGCCGATTACAAATACACTTATCGCAAAATCCGTACCGCCCGAAAAGCGTTCGATAGTGTTCGGCGTGGTTTCAAGTATTTCCATGCTCGGAAACGTTGCCGGTCCTGCTACCAGCGGTGTGCTTGCAATGTACATGGGCTATGCATCCGTATTCTGGCTTACGGCATTTGCCTTCTTTTTAGGAGGAATATTGTTCTTTATAACCGACAGAAGAAAAAAAGCGGTATAAATTTCTTGACATTTTGCGCCGATATTTGTATATTATAGGAAATATTTACTAAAGGCGTTGAGAAAGACGTTTTGTCGATATTTTGTCAAAAGAGAGTTCCGTTTGGTGAAAAGGGACGGCAATACGACAAATAAATCACTTTTGAGCCGCGGAGAGGAAATGCTCCGACGTTGCACACGTTACGTGTTCCGAGTGGCATTTTTGTCATTAGGGTGGTACCACGGGAATATTCTCGCCCCTTATCGGGCGGGATTTTTTTATTAGGAGGTAAAGAATGGATTATAGTAAAACACTGCAATTGCCGCAGACAGAATTTCCTATGCGCGGTAATTTGCCTAAAAGGGAACCGGAGTTTGTAAAATTTTGGCAAGAAAACAATTTGTATGAAAAAAGAATTGAAAAAAGAAGTAGTGAAAATGCACCGTTATTTGTTCTTCATGACGGACCTCTGTATGCAAACGGCAAAATTCACATCGGTCATGCGTTGAATAAAACTTTGAAAGATATTATCGTTCGTTACAAGTTCATGGAAGGGAACAATGTAAATTTCGTTCCCGGTTGGGATACTCATGGACTTCCGATTGAATATGCCGTTTTGAAGGAGTCGGGCGAAGATCGTGCAAATATGACTCCGATTGAATTACGCAGAAAATGTCTTGAGTATGCAAAGAAGTGGATTGCAATTCAAAAAGAAGATTTTATCCGTATGGGTGTAATCGGTGATTGGAATAATCCTTATGTAACTTATGACAAGCATTTGGAAGCAAGACAGATTGAAGTTTTCGGAGAAATGGCAAAGCGCGGTTATATTTACAAGGGTAAGAAAACCGTTTATTGGTGTGCAAATTGTGAAACCGCTCTTGCCGAAGCCGAAATTGAATATAAGGAAAGCAAGTCTCCGAGTATTTATGTAAAATTTCCGGTACGTGATGTGAAAAATCTTTTACCGGAAGGCGTTTCAAAGGAAAAAGCTTTTGCCGTAATTTGGACAACCACACCTTGGACAATTCCGGCAAACCAGCACATTTGTGTAAATCCCAAGTTCGATTATGTATGGGTACATAATAAAGATGCCGATGAATACTACCTTATGAGTAAGGAACTTGCACCGAAAGCGCTCGAAGAATGCAAAGTTGAAAATTATGAATTTGTCGGTCGTGTGATGAAGGGTGAAGAACTCGACATGATAGAATTTTCTCATCCTCTTATTACCGACAGAGTCGTACATGTACTTGAAGGCGATCATGTAACTTTGGATGCCGGTACAGGTTGTGTACATACAGCACCGGGACATGGTAGTGACGACTTCAATATACATTTGAAGTATGTACATGCCGGAAAAATTGATGCTGAAGTAATTTGTCCGGTAGATGCAAAAGGAAGAATGACAAAAGAAGCCGGAGAAGAGCTTGAAGGGTTGGTTGTCTGGGATGCACAGGGCAAGGAAATTTCACTTCTTGCACATGAGGGACGTCTTTTGGGAAAGAAATCCATGCGTCACCAATATCCGCATTGCTGGCGTTGTAAAAATCCGGTAATTTACAGAGCGACGGAGCAGTGGTTTGCATCAATCAACGATTACAGAGATGCAGCACTCAAGGCGGTAAACGATACGAAATTTATTCCTTCATGGGGACACGACAGATTGTACAACATGGTACGTGACAGACAAGACTGGTGTATTTCACGTCAACGTTCATGGGGCGTGCCGATTCCGGTATTCTACTGTGAAGATACGGGCAAACCGATTATTACCGATGAAACTATAGCATCCGTAAAAGCATGGATTGAAAAGGAAGGATCCGATGCATGGTGGACACACAGTGCAAAAGAACTTCTTCCGGAAGGTTTCAAATCTCCATACAGCGGTAAATCCAATTTCAGAAAAGAAACGGACATCATGGACGTATGGTTCGACTCGGGCTCCACATGGAACGGAGTTGTAAAACAACCTCGTGAAGAATGGAAAGGCATGGTATTCCCCTGTGATTTGTACCTTGAAGGAAGCGATCAGCACCGCGGTTGGTTCCAAAGTTCACTTCTCACCTCGGTTGCCGTAAACGGGAAAGCTCCCTATAAAGCATTACTCACACACGGATTTACCGTAGACGGTGAAGGCAGAAAGATGAGTAAATCCGTAGGTAACGTAGTTGCATCTCAGACAATCATAAACAGATACGGTGCGGACGTAATGAGACTTTGGATTGCAAGCTCCGACTACCAAGGCGATGTACGATTCTCGGACAAAATTATCAAGCAGATGAGCGATGTATATCGTAAAATCAGAAACACATACAGATACCTTTTGAGCAATCTCTACGACTTCGATGTAGAAAAAGATGCAATTCCGTACAATGAAATGGAAGAAATCGACAAATGGGCATTGCTCCGCTTGGAACAAGTGCGTGATCAAGTGACGAAAGCATATAAAAATTATGAATTCCATGTAATGTACCACGTAATACATAACTTCTGTACGGTAGATATGTCGGCAATTTATCTCGATATATTGAAAGACAAACTTTATGAAGAAGTACCGAATTCAAAAGAAAGAAGAAGTGCACAGACTGCAATTCATGAAATACTCGTAACACTTACAAAACTCATGGCACCGGTATTGGCATTCACGACCGAAGAAGTATGGCAGGCAATGAAACACACCTCAAAAGATGAGAAGAGTGTGCATCTTGAAAACTGGCCTGAAGCAAAACCTGAATACCTTGATGAAAAACTTGAAGAAAAATGGAACAAACGTCTTGCACTTAGAGGCGAAATCACCAAAGCGTTGGAAGAAAAACGTAAATTGAAAGAAATAGGACATTCCTTGGATGCAGATGTAACGGTATATGCAAAAGGCGAAGCATACGATACACTTGTTGAAATGGAAAAAGAACTTGCGGACTTCTGCATCGTTTCTACGATAAAAGTAGAAAAGAGTGATGACGAAGAACTCAAAGTCGACGTAAAAATTTCAAAACGTGAAAAATGTGAAAGATGCTGGAAACATTTACCGAGTGTAGGAAATGACGAAAAACATCCTACAGTATGCGCAAGATGTTCAAGAGTGCTTAAAGAAATGGGATTGTAAAACGAAAAACTTCCGTGAGGGAAACTTGCGGAAGTTTTTTCATGCGTAAAATATGAATGTATACAAAGTGAAGTACGAACGTATACAAAATAAAATATCAATGCATATAAAGTAAAATATTAACGTATATAAAGTAAAACACTAATGTATATAAATGCAAAAAATATGATATAATAAGCTAAACTGCGTAATGGACTTTAAGTCTTTATCATAGAGGTGCGAAAGAAACATGAAAAATTCGGAAATTCACAGAAACCGAAACAAAAAAAAGTCGGTATTCGGCAAATTTTTAAGAGTAATTATAATAGTTTGCATAATTGCATTGGCAGGTATAGGTGCAGGACTTGCATTTTCACTAAGAGGATTGCCTGATGTCGAATCGAATATGACACCGAATATTTCCTCGAGAATATATGATGTAAAAGGTAGATTGATTGCAACCGTACATGCCGAGGAAAACCGTATACCGGTACCTATTACGGAAGTACCGGAAAATTTGCAAAATGCGTTTATTGCCGCTGAAGACGTGAGATTTTATGAACATCACGGAATAGATCCCAGAGGAATATTGAGAGCGCTTTTCAGCAATATCATACATGGACAAGCGACGGGACAGGGCGGAAGTACGATAACTCAGCAGCTTGCAAGAAATGCGTTTTTAAGTCAGGAACAAACAATTAAGAGAAAAATATTGGAAGTGTTCCTTGCATTTGAAATAGAAAGCAAGTATGACAAACAGAAAATACTTGAAATGTACATGAATCAAATATATTTCGGACAAGGTTGCTACGGTATAGAGACCGCATCGAAAGTATACTTCGGCAAAGATGCGAAAGATTTGACTCTTGCACAATGTGCGATGCTTGCAGGATTGCCCAACAGTCCGAATTACTACTCTCCGTTCAGAAGTCTTGAAGCGGCGAAGTCAAGACAGGCGGTAGTACTTGACCAAATGGCGAAGTACGGATACATTACCGAAGAACAGGCCGAAGCTGCAAAAGTTGCGGATGTAGGACTCATGAAACCTTCCAAAGTAAAGAGCGATGTAAATAAAGCGCCTTACTTCGTAAATTATGTAATTCAGGAAATAAGCGACAAGTACGATTCCGAAGCGATTTACAAAGAAGGACTTCAGATTTACACAACGCTTGATTTGGATATGCAGGAAGCTGCAGAATCGGCAGTAAGAAATGACTTGCCTCCGGGAGCAAAAGACAAAAACGGAGTAAGTCAGCCTCAGGCGGCATTACTCTCACTGGAAGTAGGCACAGGATACGTAAAAGCGATGGTAGGCGGAAGAGGCGAAGACCACTTCAACCGTGCGGTGCAGATGATACGTCAACCGGGATCGGCATTCAAACCTTTCGTATATGCTGCGGCATTGGACAGCGGATTAAGTCCGTCAACCATACTCAGCAACGAAAAGAAAGAATATGCCGGCGGATGGGTACCGAAGAATTACGACGGAACATACGGCGGAAAAGTCAGCATGATAGAAGCCCTTGTACACTCGATGAACTTACCTACAATCGACCTTGCAAATAAAGTCGGAATGAGTAAAATTCTGAAACTTGCAGAATCGTGCGGAATATCCACACTTGTAAAAGACGGAAAATACTCGGACAACAACCTTGCAGCATCCATCGGCGGACTTACAAACGGTGTTTCGGTAATCGACATGGCAAAGGCATACAGCGTATTTGCAAATGACGGTGTACTTGTAGAACCGAGAGCAATTATAAAAGTTGTAGACAAAAACGGAAATACACTCGAAGATCACTCCGAAAAACCGCAAGGAAAACATGTACTTGACCAAACAACTGCGGACAAACTCACAAGCATGCTCGAGCAGGTAATAACGAAAGGTACCGGCGGCGGTGCATACATCGGAGGAGCGGCTGCAGGAAAAACAGGTACAACGGACGATGAACACGATGCATGGTTTGCAGGATACACTCCCCATCTTGCAACGGTCGTATGGATAGGTGACGATACATCGACAAATGCGGGATATACGGGAGGAACCATACCGGCGGTTATCTGGAAAGATTACATGAGAGTTGCGGAAGGAATTTACCCCTCGAAAGGATTTGAAATCTCCGACAATATAAGACAGCAGACTCAATACATGTCGCAAAAGGAAAAGGACGAAAAAGAAAAGAAAGAGAAAGAAGAAAAAGATAAAAAACAAAAATTGCAACAAACGGTAGATAAAGCAAAGTTAAATGTAAAACGAGCCGGAGAAAAACTTCTTGATAAAATAGCGGGAAAAGGCTCGCAAGAAGACAGCGAATAAATACCCCTCTTTACCGAATAAATCGGTAGAGAGGGTATTTTTATGAAATAAAATATAAAGTGAAATGATTGACAGCATATTTGAAAACAAAAATATAAGTGTATAGAAAAAAGTTTTATAACAAATGAAACCCGTTTTAAATATCAAAATAACCATTTTAAGTCGACAATTGATGAATAAGTGTATACTTATGTTTTTTATCCGGAAATTTTCACGATACACAAAATAAAACAACCTTGAAAGTTTCTGAAAACAAAGCAAAAAATATGATAAAAAACTCCCTCGTTATTATCCTAAATGATATTTACAAGTAAAAAAAGTATAATTTAATGTGCTTTGTGACAATTATTCAATTTAATAGATATGGTATACTTATTAACCTTTTAATGGTATAATTGTAAAGTTAAAAGTAAGAGAGATTTATGGTAAAAATATTAGATAAATGTTTTAGGGGGTTTTCTTTTGAATCGCGTTTCATCTTATTTGTCAAATCAAATAAAAATCACGAAAAATACATTTCGCGATCCTGTGATAGCCATAGTAACTGTAGCGGTTATTATAGGACTGTGTGTATTTGTAGTTTGGCCGCTTCTTGAAGTGGTAAAACAAAGTTTTGTAGATACAAGCGGAAATGTATCTATTACCGCATACAAGAATATTTTTACAATGAGTGCGACATATACCGCTCTCATAAATACTCTGTTTCTTGCAGTAATAGTAAGCGTGCTTGCAACTGCAATAGGATTTCTTTTTGCATATTGCACATCGCATCTGAAAATGGGCGGTAAAAGACTTTTCAGTTTGATAGCGATGATGCCGATGGTATCACCGCCGTTTTCGGTTGCGTTGTCGATTATAATGCTTTTCGGAAGTCGTGGGCTTATTACATACAATCTTTTAGGTTGGAGCAATACGAACATTTACGGATTGAAAGGTTTGATATTCGTACAGACCATTTCATTCTTCCCGATAGCATTTCTTCTTCTTGCCGGTATGCTTCGTTCAATAGACTCGTCAATTGAAGATGCCGCAAGAGATTTGGGTTCTTCCAAGTGGCGTACATTCAAAACGGTTACCGTACCTCTTGTAAGTCCCGGTATTGCAAATGCGTTTTTGCTTGTATTTATAAAATCTATCGCCGACTTTGCAAACCCTATGGCAATCGGCGGAAACTTCTCGACATTGGCGACACAAGTTTACTTGCAGACCATCGGAAGCTATGACGTACAAGGCGGAGCGGCGGTTGCGGTAATGCTTTTGGATATTGCAATGGTACTCTTCGTTTTATCCAAGTATTGGATTGAAAAGAAAACATATGTAACCGTTACGGGTAAAGCATCACGTGAACGTACAATGATTTCAGATCCTCACGTAGTGTACCCGATAGCCGGATTTTGTTTCTTGGTATCGGCAATCGTTATAGCCATATACGTACTTATACCGGTCGCATCGTTTGTAAAAATGTGGGGAGTGGATTATTCATTTACTTTAAACCATTACAAGTATGCGTTGAGTGTAGGTAAGAGTGCGTTCCAAGATACGACATGGCTTGCAATTGTCGCAACACCTATTGCAGGTATTTTAGGAATGATAGTTGCATACCTTGTAGTACGTAAAAAATTTATCGGACGAATGTTCATAAACTTCGCATCACTTTTGAGTATTGCCGTACCGGGTACAGTTATCGGTATAGGATATATACTGACATTCAATGAAGAACCGTTGCAGCTTACAGGTACTGCTGCAATTTTGATAGCAGCATTTGTAGTAAGATCGCTTCCTATCGGTATACGTGCCGGAGTATCCAGCCTTCAGCAAATAGATCCGAGCATAGAAGAAGCGGCAGCGGACTTGGGAAGTAACTCCACACGTGTATTTACAACCGTCACACTTCCGTTGATAAAGAGTGCATTCTTCAGCGGACTTGTTTACTCATTTATCAGAAGTATGACAAGTATCAGTGCGGTAATATTTTTGGTATCGGCAAAATACAGTCTTTTGACGGTTCTTGTACTTGACCAGGTAGAAGACAACCAATTCGGAGTTGCATCCGCATTCTCCACATTGCTTATTTTAATAGTATACATTGCCGTACTCGTTATACAATTGATTTTGAGCCGATTAGGTTCCAAGCAAGTAACACCGGAAACGGAACCGGCAAGTTTTTAAGGAGAGAACATGACAAAACAGGTAGATATACAATTGAAAAACTTGACAAAAAAATATGAAAGTCCTGAAGGAAAAGGCACATTTCTCGCCGTAGATCACATAAATGTAAATATATCCGCCGGACAATTCGTAACCCTTTTGGGACCTTCCGGCTGCGGAAAAACCACTACACTGCGTATGGTTGCCGGATTTGAAACCATAACGGACGGAGAAATACTCTTGGACGGAAAAAGAATAAATGAAATGACACCCGACAAACGTGATTCATCAATGGTATTTCAAAGTTATGCACTTTTTCCGCACTATGACGTATTCGGAAACGTGGCATACGGACTTGTCAACAAGAAAATGGACAAGAAACTTATAAAAGAAAAAGTATTGGGAATGCTCGAACTCGTAGGATTGAAAGGATTGGAACACAGATTTCCGAATCAATTATCCGGAGGGCAGCAGCAACGTGTGGCACTTGCACGTGCGCTTGTAATGGAACCGGCAATGCTGTTGTTTGACGAACCGCTTTCAAACCTCGATGCCAAATTGCGTATTTACATGCGTAAAGAAATAAGAAAAATACAACAACGTATAGGAATTACAAGTATATACGTAACACATGACCAATCCGAAGCGATGAGCTTGTCGGACATGATAATAATAATGAATAAAGGTAAAATCGAACAATGCGGTACACCTCGTGAAATCTACCATTATCCGAAAACAAAGTTTGTGGCGGACTTCATAGGAAATGCGAACTTCATACCGGCAAAAGTTGAAAAAGTCTGTGATGAAGAATTGGAAGTGGATGTACTGGGAAGCAAATTTTCGGTACACTGTTCCGCAGACGATGTAAAAGTAAACGATACCGTAGACATAGTAATAAGACCTGAAGCGATTGAACTTGCCGACGGCGGAGACATTGAAGGTGAAGTAATCACATCCACATACATGGGAGCATTGCAGGAATACGTAGTAAAAGCGGGCGACCATGAACTGGAAGTTGAAGCGTACAACCCTATAGGAAAGAAAATATACGAAGTCGGCGACAAAGTATGGCTTAAAATACACAGAGAAGCCTTGCATGCAGTGAATAAATAGCTGAAAGCTAGTATTCTATATTCAATTTTCTAGACGAAAGTCTCTATTTTCCAAAGGAGGAAAAGTATGAATCGTTTTTTGAAAACGACAATTGCAGCTGTATTGGCAGGTGCGGTGGCGTTGAGTTTTTCAGGCTGCGGCAGTGAAAAAGAAGCTGCAAAAGCAAACAACAGCAAAGAAGTAACCATTTATATGGGCGTTGTCGAACAGTCGGCAAAAGTAGTTGCTGAAGAATTTGAAAAAGATACAGGTATACATGTAAACTTCGTACGTATGAGCGGCGGAGAAACATTGAGCCGTATCCGTGCAGAAAAAGACAATCCTCAAGCCGATGTATGGTATGGCGGAAGTGCCGACTCATTCATCATGGCAAAGAAAGAAGGACTTCTTGAGGCATACAAATCACCGAATGCGGAAAAAATAAAACCCGAGTTCAAAGATGCTGACGGATACTGGACCGGTATTTACCAAGGATACTTGGGATTTATTCTTGACGGAAGATACTTCGATGAACACAACCTTCAAGAACCGAAATCATGGGACGACCTTTTGAAACCCGAATTCAAGGGACAAATCGTAATGGGTAACCCGGGATCGGCATCTACAGGATACGTAATCGTATCTGCAATCGTTCAGAACATGGGCGAAGAAAAAGGTATGGAATACCTTGCTAAGTTGAACAAGCAAATCAAGCAGTACACCAAGGCGGGAGCCGCTCCGGCAAGAAGTGCCGCATTGGGAGAAGCCGCAATCGGAATTACATACATTCACAACGGTATCCGTTTGATGAAAGAAGGAAATACAAACGTAAGACTTTCATTACCTGAAGAAGGAACTGCATACGAATTGGGCGCAGTAGCAATTATAAAGAACGCACCGAACATGGAAAATGCCAAGAAGTTCGTTGACTGGTGTCTGACAAAGAAAGCACAGGAAATCGGACAGCACAACAACTCCTACCAGTTCTTGACAAATCCGGATGCAAATCCGCCGGAAGAAGCAATGAGATTTAAGGATGCTAAGTTAATGAAGTACGACTTCCAGTGGTCCGGCGACAATCGCGGAAGACTTTTGGAAGCATGGAATGCAGCAGTAAAAGAATAATAAACGAAGGAATAATAAATGACGCAAAAAGCAAAACTCGGACTTATCGGATTGGCGGTAATGGGAGCCAATTTAGCACGTAATGCAGCAAGAAACGGATTTACAACTTGTGTGTACAACCGTACATACTCAAAAACCGAAAACTTCATGAAAGAATTCGGAAACAATCCTCACCTTGTAAGTGCGGAAACATTGGAAGAGCTTGTGGGAAAACTTGAAAAGCCGCGTAAAATACTTCTCATGATCAAAGCCGGAGAAGCTGTCGACAAAACAATCGAACAAATTCTTCCGCTCATAGAAAAAGGCGACATAATTATAGACGGAGGAAACTCCTACTACAAAGACACGCAAAGACGTGAAAAATACCTTTCAGGAAAAGGTATCGAATACGTAGGAATGGGAGTGTCCGGCGGAGAAGAGGGAGCATTGAACGGACCGAGCCTCATGCCCGGTGCAAACCTCAAAGCTTACAACGAACTCAAACCGATTTTGGAAGCCATATCGGCAAAAGCAAACGGTGAACCCTGTGTAGACTACATAGGGAAAGACGGTGCAGGACACTATGTAAAAACCGTACACAACGGAATAGAATACGCAGACATGCAAATGATTGCCGACGTATATATGTTCATGAAAGAAATTCTTTGCATGACAACCGATGAAATGGCAAACACATGGGAAAAATGGAATAAAGGAAAACTTTCATCATACCTTGTAGAAATCACATCTCAAATACTCCGTAAAAAAGATGATGAAACGGGTAAACCGATGGTAGACGTCATACTCGACAAAGCAATGCAAAAAGGTACAGGCAAATGGACAAGCCTTTCTGCACTTGAATTGGGTACGGCGGCACCTACCATAACCGAAGCGGTATTTGCAAGAATAATGTCAAGCAACAAAGAAGAAAGAACGGCACTTGCAAAAATTTACGAAACGGTAAACTTGCCGAAAACGGATATAGACAAAAAACAAATTATAGACGATTTGGAAAATGCACTCTACGGAGCGAAAATTTGTGCATACGCACAAGGATTCAATCTCATAGCGCAAGCAAGTAAAACATACGACTGGGACGTAAAACTAGGTAACATTGCCAAAATATGGAGAAACGGTTGCATAATACGTGCAGGATTTTTAGATCGCGTAACCGAAGCATATGAAAAGCAAAAAGAAATAGAAAACTTGCTTTTCACCGACTACTTTGCAAAAGCGTTGAAAGAATCAAGAGCAGGCTGGGGACGCATCGTATCGACAGCAGTACTGTCGGGAGTTGCAGTTCCGGCACTTGGCTCGGCACTTCAATACTTCGATGCATACAGAAAATCACAATCAGGTGCATCACTTATACAAGCACAAAGAGACTACTTCGGTGCACACACCTACGAAAGAAACGATAAAAAAGGTACATTCCACACCGAATGGTTCTAAAGAAAAGAGTCTATTGCATGATATGCCTTGTCACAAACAGGGCATATCGGCAAAAGACTCTTTTTAATTTATTATAAATTTAAATTAGAGAATGCTATAAATAAAATCAATCTCATAAAACGGGAAATATAATTGACAATAAATAATAAGTATGATAATTTTTTATACAATATAAAACGTAGCAAAGTAGTAAAATATGAAGGCGATAAAAAGATAGTATATAAAAAAGCATGAAACGGCAATCGAGGTAAAAACAGAAGAAAAGTAGTGATTGTAGGCATGCACTATAAATTCGGATTGAATTTAAGTGGATGTTTTTTTGTTGCATAAATCTTGATGAATACCGGCGTACTTACGGGAGCATTTACGTGCGTATTCATCAAGAAAAAATAAAACCGATTCTATGATTTGGCAATTTACATAGAAATCGGAAAACAAATTGCCAGTAATATTATATGCAAATGCATAAGCGATATTACACAATATTTAATACTCCTTGTAGTAAAACACTGTGTAGAAAGCACATAGTCGGGCGACCTCCCGGACTCTGTGCTTTTTATATGGCAAAAACATATTTATTTAACAAGTAAAATTGATATAATCAAATAAATAGAATATTTATTTTAAATAGGAGAAAAACATGAGACTAGAAAACAAAGTGGCAATAATCACAGGCGCGGGTTCAGGATTTGGAAAAGCGACAGCAAAACTATTTGCAAAAGAAGGTGCAGAAGTAGTTCTAGTAGGAAGAACAAAAGAAAAGCTAGAACAAGTAGAAAAAGAAATAAAAGAAATAGGCGGAAAAGCACTAGTAATACCAGCAGATGTAACAACATACACAAATGCAGAAAAAATAATAGAAAAAACACTAGAACATTTTGGAAAAATAGATATACTATTCAATAATGCCGGTACATTTAGAGCCGGAACAATAGAAACAATGTCAAATGAAGATTGGAAAGATGTAATATCTGTAAACTTAACGGCGCTTTTCTACATGGGAAAAGCGGCGATACCGCATCTAAAGAAAACGAGAGGAAATATAATAAATACAGCATCAGCAGGTGGACTCATAGGATTTCCACAAGCGGTAAGCTATGCAGCATCAAAAGGCGGAGTAATTTCATTTACAAAAGCGGTAGCAGTAGATTTTGCAAAAGACGGAGTGAGATGCAATGCAATTTGCCCAGGAACATCTGAAACGGAAATGACAAAAGACGTAATGAATATAGAACCACTTAGAAAAAACTTTTTAGATCCGATACCGATGCAAAGATTCGGAAAAGGAAATGATGTAGCATATGCAGCATTGTACTTAGCAAGTGATGAATCAAGCTACTTAACAGGAGTGGTACTACCAGTCGATGGTGGTTGGACAATGTCATAAAATAAATAAAATTAACGAAATAAAAAGAAGTCTCTATTTTTTAGAGACTTCTTTTGTGTTGGAGGTCATGAGTACGATTAACGAGAACTCATGATTATTTCAATTTCATCTTCATTTATGCCTACCATTGCTTCACCTAAGTTTTCACTTACTTTAGCAATTACTTTTGGATTATCATGATGTTTTACTGCTTGAACGATAGCTTTTGCACGTTTTTCTGGATCACCGGACTTAAAAATACCGCTGCCAACGAATACTCCATCTGCACCAAGTTCAACCATTAAAGCAGCATCTGCTGGAGTTGCAACACCACCGGCAGAGAAGTTTGCTACTGGCAATTTACCGTTATCGTGTACGTATTTTATAAGTTCATAAGAAACTGCATATTCCTTTGCAACTGTGTAAAGTTCATCTTCACGAAGAGATGCTACATGACGCATTTCTTCTTGAATAGTGCGCATATGCTTAACAGCTTGCACAACGTCACCAGTTCCAGCTTCACCTTTAGTACGTATCATTTTTGCACCTTCTTGAATACGTCTTAAAGCTTCACCTAAGTTTCTTGCACCGCAAACGAATGGTGTTTTAAATTTTGTTTTATCAACATGGTTGTTGTTGTCGGCTGGAGAGAGTACTTCAGATTCATCAATGAAATCAATTCCGATAGCTTCAAGTACTCTTGCTTCAACGATGTGACCTATACGACATTTTGCCATAACCGGAATTTTTACCGCTTTCATAATGTCCTTGATAATTTTAGGATCACTCATACGTGAAACGCCGCCTGCTTTACGAATATCCGCTGGAACTCTTTCCAATGCCATTACAGCAACAGCGCCAGCTTCTTCAGCAATTTTAGCTTGTTCCGGAGAAGTAACATCCATTATTACTCCGCCCATAAATTTTTTTGTAACGTTTTCCATAATAAACCTCCGCAGATTTATATAATTCACATTAAATAACGATTGCATATTTATAATAACTCCTGTCTGATATTATTAATAGTTCCAAAATAATTATATTTAATATGACCAGAATAGATAAAAATCTTTGTTTTTTAATGCTATATAAGAAAAATAAAAGTTTTAAGAAAAAAATAGTAATTTAAATATACTATTACAAAAAGTAATAAAAAAAAAGTATATCAAGATACTTGAATATTGAAATTATTTATGCTATACTTTGTTTGCTTCAAAATGTTAAGCGATTTTGGTTTATTTGTTAAATTTTAATTTTATTTTTAATATATTTTCTGAAAGGATGAATACAATGGAAAAGGTAAATCTTCAGAAACAGTACGGTTTGTTTATTGACGGTGAATGGAAAGATGCTTCTGACGGCGGATTGTTCAAGTCATACAGTCCGGCTACGGGAGAAATGCTTGCGGAAATTGCCGAAGCTACCAAGGAAGACGTGGATCTTGCGGTAGCTGCAGCACACAAGGCATTACCTTCATGGTCAAAGACATCTCCGATTGAAAGACAGAATTTATTACTCAAGATTGCAGATATTATCGATGCTAACGCAAAGCATCTCGCAATGGTTGAAACTTTGGACAACGGTAAGCCGATCAGAGAAACAAGTACGGTAGATATACCGATGAGTGCAGATCACTTCCGTTACTTTGCAGGAGTTATACGTGCAGAAGAAGGAACTGCAACAATGCTTAATGACAATACAATGTCACTTGTATTAAAGGAACCAATCGGTGTTGTAGGTCAGATTATTCCGTGGAACTTCCCCTTCCTTATGGCGGCATGGAAACTTGCTCCGGCATTGGCGGCAGGAAATACGGTAGTTTTGAAACCGTCCTCACATACATCATTGTCACTTCTCGAACTTGTACGTTTGATTAAAGACGTACTTCCAAAGGGTGTATTGAATGTAATTACAGGTGCAGGTAACAAGTCCGGACAGTGGATTTTGGAACATGACGGATTTGACAAGCTCGCATTTACAGGATCTACTCAGGTAGGTTACAAGGTATACAAAGCAGCTTGCGACAAACTTATTCCTGCAACATTGGAACTCGGCGGAAAATCTGCAAACATGGTTTTCGATGACTGCGATATAGATCAGGCTGTTGAAGGTGTACAAATCGGTATACTCTTCAATCAGGGACAGGTATGTTGTGCAGGATCCCGTGTATTCGTTCAGGAAGGTATTTATGACGAATTTCTTGCCCGCTTGAAGACGGCATTTGAAAAAGTAAAAATCGGAAGTCCGCTCGATATGAGTACCGAAATGGGTTCGGCTATATATGAAAGGCAAATGCAGAAAGTTCTGGACTACGTAAAAGTCGGAGTTGAAGAAGGCTGCAAGCTTATCACCGGTGGAGAAAGATACATGGAAAACGGATGTGACAAAGGTTACTTCGTTCGTCCGACAATTTTGACGGCATCAAGCAACAGCGAACGTGTATGTCAGGAAGAAATATTTGGACCGGTAGTAGTTGTACAGAAGTTCAAGACTGTAGATGAAGTTATAGCACTTGCAAATGACAGCGACTACGGCTTGGGCGGCGGAGTATTTACAACCAACTTGCAAACTGCAATGAAAGTATCTCGTGGAGTACACACAGGACGTGTATGGGTAAATACATACAACGACATTCCGGCAGGCGCACCGTTCGGCGGATACAAGCGTTCGGGAATAGGTCGTGAAACACACAAGATGATTATGAGTGCATACTCACAGACAAAGAGCGTTATTATAAACCTCAAAGAAGGAACAAAAGGACTTTACAATGTAAAGTAATTAAATAAAAAAAGATCGGATTGAATTTCAGGTAATCCCCCTTAAATTCATCCGGTCTTTTTTATTTGTCTATTTAATATTGTGAAAGGAAACATTATAACGGAAGCTTTACGTATTCTTCGTTTGGAGTTTCGATAATTGCGGTTCCGCTTGTCATATTTGTAAAAAATTCAATATGTTTATCCGAATTTTCCGTCAAACACAACATAGAAATTTTCACTTTATCTGTAAACAGTCTGTCGGTGACTATAATGTCCGTATCTTTTATGTAATTTTCAAACGCACCGACAAAAGTGTAGTTTACGGTAAGAATAATTTTTTGATGCGGAGTAAATCGTATAATTTTCGAGTCGTTGAGTGCATTTGCAAGTGAAGATGAGTAAGCACGTGTCAATCCTCCGGCACCGAGTTTTATTCCTCCGAAATACCTTGTGACGGTTGCAACCACATTTGTAAGATTATTTGTCTGTAAAACGTGAAGCATCGGATGGCCGGCGGTACCTTGAGGTTCACCGTCATCGCTTGAACGTTCCGCAATTTGTTTTATCCCGATACGATAAGCCGAACAATTGTGAGTGGCGTCACGCATATCTTTTTTAACTGAAAGTATGAAATCTTGCGCTTCCTTTTCACTGTTTACGGGAGCGATTTGTGCAATGAATAAAGATTTTTTTATTTCGGTATTTTGCTTTGTAAGTTTTTCGATAGACTCGTAAGCTGTAAGCATATGAAACTCCTTTCTTTTTTATTCTAACATACTTGAATTATTAAACAATTTTCGTAATTGATAATCTAAATGATAATCATTATTGACATGTTTTTTTTTGTTTTGTAAAATAACTAAAGCACATATTTTAGTTTTATAAAAATATTATCAGAATATTATCAAAAATCGGATAGATAAAAGGACAATTATTTTCGGGAGGCAATATTGCATGTAGAATCCGGTGAAGCGATGGGGACATTTTTGCAAGTAAGATCCGAAAATGAAATCCCTTGCGATGTATCGTTGCACATACGAAAAATTTTCGGAGATATTGAAGCTGTGTGCAGCAGATTTTTGAAAGAAAGCGAAATTTCACGAATAAATGAAAATTCCGGAATCTGCTCCGTAAAAGTTTCACAAACTTGCATGAAAATTATAAAAAAATCCATGCAAGTTGCAGAATTTACAAACGGAGTTTTCGATCCTTCAATCGGTGCAATGTCATCATTGTGGAATATAGGAAGTGAAAGTGAATATGTTCCGACCGAAAAAGAAATACAAAAGGCATGGAGCCTTGTAGATTATCGCAATATACTGATTGACGGAAATTCCGTATTTCTTGAGAATAAAGGTATGTTGCTTGATTTGGGCGGTATTGCAAAAGAATATGCAATTCATCAAGCTGCAAATTTCTGCAGAAAAAAGAAGCTTGAAGGAATTATAATTGATTGCGGAGGCGATATTTCTACCGTAGGGAAAAAACCGGACGGAAGTGATTGGCGTATCGGTATACAACATCCTCGCAGAAGAAATAATTTGATTGCTTCCGTTGTTCTTGCATCTTGGAATACGGTCGAAACTTCCGGAGATTACAGACGTTTTATAAAGAAGGACGATTTATTTCAAAGTCATATTTTTTCAGTAAACAATGAAAAAAGAGTGCCGCTTTCAAGTGCGACATTGGTATATGACGGAAATTACGATTTTCCCTTGACATCTTCGGCGCTGCTTGCCGGAGGATTGGACTTTTCAAAAAGAATGCTAAAAAAATGCAAGGGTATGGAAGCGATTTTGATAACTGACAAGTTTGAAGTTTTTGTTACGAAAAATCTGTATGATTACTGTAATGTGATTTCCGATCATTCGGAAAAAATATTACTTGATTTATAAAAGGGGTGTAGTAAGTGGAAATTATAGAATTATTTCAAAAAGGCGGTTTCGTCATGTACTTGTTGCTTCTTGCATCTATATGCACGATAGCGATTTTGGCGGAACGTTTTATGTTTTATAGAAAAGCTTTGAAAGGTATTGTACCTTATACCGATAATTTGGAGAAAATTCTTTCCGGCAAATCTTGGGAAGAAATTATGCAAAGTTCACTTATATACAACAATGTAGCGGTTATTATGGTGAATGAAACCGCAAAAGCGGTTTTGAACGGGTATGATGCGGAACTTGCTTTGGATCGTACATATACCGCTTTGGCGGCACAGTTCAGAAGAAGCTTGAATTATCTTTCCGCAATTGTCACACTTTCACCTTTGCTCGGACTTTTGGGTACAATTTTCGGTATGATAAACTCATTTCAGATTTTCAATTTGCAAGCCGGACAGCCTATGGCGATTACCGGAGGTATAGGTGAAGCGCTTACAGCTACGGCTTTCGGATTGATCGTTGCCGTTTTTTCACTTGCAGTTCACACGTATTTTGCTTCACGCATGGATAATGCACTTACGATAATGGAAAAAACAGGAGCCGTTCTTCTTTCTGAAGTAAGAAAGAGAGGTTAATCATGTTTGGTAAACGTAATTTTCACAAAGTGAAAGAACCGTCGATAATTATCGTTCCGATGATAGATATTATGCTTTTTCTTCTCGTGTTCTTCATGATGGCGACAATGTATATGACCGAACTTAATACAATGTCGGTAAATTTGCCTCAAGCGTCCGCATCGAAACGTGAAACGAAACCTGAAGTTATCCCCGTAACGGTACTGGACAACGGAGAAGTTTATTATGATAAAGATACCTCTCCGTCCCAAGATGTGGTTCAACGAATGAAGAAAAATATTTCCGAAAATCCTGAAGTTGTATTTGTACTTCGTGCCGACAAGAGTACGAATTACGATGATGTGACGAAAGTGCTTGATGCTTTGAAACAATCGGGGGCCAAGCATATTTCACTCGCAACGGAAGTGAAGGCTGATAAGAAATGAAGTATTCGGCAAATTGGCGATTATGCTTTATAGTTTCGCTCATTGTGCATTTTATATTGTGGTCGGTTCTGACATTTGTCGTACCGCTTTTGGATTTTTCATCTGCCAAAGTTTCGGATGACGCAATAATGCTTGAAGATCTTCCGACAGGATATGAAGGCCCCGGATGGGGAAACGGTGAAGGTGAAGGTACGGGCGAAGGCGACGGAAGCGGTGTAGGAGTTCCTAATGGTTCTCCTGACGGCAGCATGGATGAAAATACTACAACTGACGGCGTAGATAGTGAAAATCCGATTCTTGAAGATGATGAAGCGGAAGAAGTAATTGATGCTTCCGCAACTGATGATGCTGAAACAAGTCCTATCATCGCTGATGATGAAGCGGATGCGATAGCACAATTTAATGAACAAGTAAATGAAGCAAAGAAAGATCCTACAAAGAAAATTTCTACAGTAATGGTTGTAGGAAGAGGAACTAACGGGGGCGGTAGTGGCGGAAACGGTCGTGGAGGAGGAAAACCTCAAATGGGAGAACCTCCTATAACGATTTCATATTTCTTCCCGCCTAAAGATTTGATTCCTTATAAGGGAACTATCGCGGTTGCCGCATTTATCGGAACTGACGGTAATGTATATAAGACAAAAATCATGAGAGGTTCGGGTCATCCGAGTTATAACGAAATTGCGATGTCTGCGGCAAGACGCTGGAAGTTTAAGCCGGCTCTTGACGGTAACGGTGAACCTATGGAATCTAGAAAGATTATTTCCATTCCGTTTAATAAACCGAATATAGAAAGACAGATTGAGGAAATGGTAGAAGTAAATAAGAGAAAACTTGAATCTAAACGAAAGTAATATATATTTAATATAATTGCAGTTTGTAATGACGAAAGGATGTGCGATGTGATAAAGAAATTATTGTTTACAGTATGTTTCATATTGTCTTTGCTTATGCTTCCTTTTTCCGCTCGTGCATCTGAAGCTCATAAGAAACCTCAAATGGGTGAACCTCCGATAACGATTTCATGTTTCTTCCCGCCGAAAGATTTGATTCCTTATAATGGAACTATTATTGTTGCCGCATACATAGGTAAAGACGGTAATGTATATAAGACAAAAATCATAAGGAGTTCCGGTAATAAATCTTATGACACTATTACTGAACTTTCGGCAAGACGCTGGAGATTCAAGCCGGCACTTGATGAAAACGGTAAACCCATGGAATGTGTAAAGATGATTTCCTTTCCTTTTAACGGAATAAAAAAACATAAAGAAACTTCGAAGTCTGATAAAATAATTTTCGAAGAGAAAAAGGAAGAATACCGGAAAGAAAGATCGCCGATTTTATTGAATGTAAAAGATAATGTATTGAGTGATTTTCTGATAGAAAAAATTATTAATGAAGATTTATCGGTGGATTTCAAAGTTGTTGATTTTGTGCTTTATATAGATTCCGCAGGTTCGGTTTTACATGTTGATATTGTAAAAAGTTCAGGGAATGAAATATCGGATTATTTATTGAAAAATACGTTAATGCGATGGAAATTCAATCCGGCACTTGATGAAAACGGTAAACCTAGATTTTGTAGAGCGATATTTTCGCTTGTTTTTATAAAGAAGTAAAGAAGTTGAAATGCAAATTGATGTAATATATGTGAAAGGATGTGCGATGTGATAAAGAAATTATTGTTTACAGTATGTTTTATATTGTCTTTGCTTATGCTTCCTTTTTCCGCTCGTGCATCTCAAGATTGGGAACAAATATATAATCATATAGACAGTATGATACACACTTCCGTAGAGCAATATGCATCGGGTGACCTTGAAGGTTCGAAAAAAACCGTCAACGACACTTACTACGGAGTATATGAAAAGGACGGACTTGAAAAAGCGATACGTTCCACAATTGCATCAAAAAATGCGAATTTGACCGAATATCAATTTTCAAAATTGAAAAAAGCTATAAGAGAAGACCAAGGTGAGGCATCGGTAAAGAGTGAAGCCGAAACTTTGCTTACAATGATTAAATCCGATGTAACCACCCTTGAAAACAAAAATGTCGCAGGAGGACGTTGGGCATCGTTCTTTACGTCATTACTTCTGCTTTTACGTGAAGGTATGGAAGCGATTTTGATGCTTGTCGCAATTATCGCCTACCTTCAGAAATCCGGAAATACGAAGTACATGGGAACGGTATATAATTATGCCATAGGTGCTGTGGTTGCAAGTTTTATAACCGCCTATATATTCTCGGAACTTATGGATAAGTTTGCCGCAGGAGCAAATCAGGAACTTATCGAAGGTATAACGGGACTCGTGGCCGTATGCGTACTCTTGTCCGTAAGTATATGGATGAGCGGAAAATCCGAAGCGAGAGAATGGAAGAAATACATTGAAAATATGATTAATCACAGTATAACTTCCAAACACGCAAGAGCATTGGGTATTGCAGCATTCCTTGCAGTGTATCGTGAAGGTGCCGAAGTAATTCTGTTCTATCAGGCACTGTTCAACAACTCGAGCGGAGATACCGAAATGATTTGGTTCGGATTCGGTACGGGATGTATTCTGCTTTTGATTATATTTGCTGTAATCCGTAAAGGTTTGGTACGTATACCTTTGCGACCGTTCTTTATAGTTACGAGCCTTTTGATGTTCATCATGGCCGTAGCATTTGCCGGTGGAGGAGTAAGCGAATTACAGGAAGCCGGCATTATACCGCAATCTGTTATAGCATGGGAGTATTTCCCGAATGCAGACTGGTTGGGTTTGTATCCGACTTATGAAACCGTAGGTATACAGATTGTTATATTACTTTCAGGTCTTATTACGCATTTTGTAAGAAAACGTCGTAATAAAAATATTTAATTTTACATCAAAAAATGATGTAACAGGAGGTTTAAAATGTACAAGAAATTATTGGCTGCCGCAATGGCAACTGCTCTTACTATGACAGGTGCATCCGTTATGGCTGCAGGTTTTCAGGAATATCCTATCGGAGATGAACAAGAAAGCCCCGAAAATCATTTCAAAGTAGCACTCGTTTACTTCCAACCGGTACAAATGGAACCGGCAACATCTCAACTTCCGCCGGACAAAGCCGATATACATATAGAAACCGATATTCACGCAACGGAAGGCAATGAATGCGGCTTCGGTGTAGGTGAATGGATACCGTACCTTACGGTTCATTACAAAATGACGAAACAGGAAACAGGAGAATCGATTGAAGGTGTATTCATGCCGATGAGTGCAGATGACGGTCCGCACTACGGTGCAAACGTGAAAATGTTGGGTGCCGGAACATACGACTGTGAATTTACAATCGACAGTCCTGAAAGACAAAATTACTTGCTCCATGTAGACAAAGAAACAGGAGTAGAAGGACATTTTTGGAAAGAACCGGTAGTTATGAAGTGGGTATTTAACTACGTTCCGCGTCACTGGTAATTTTTGCCGGACGGAGAAAACGTTTTTTCCGAATTGAAATTCAGCCGACCGGCGGGGAAACCCTCGGTCGGTTATTTATTTGAAAGGAAACCTCGAATGCAAATGTTGCAATTGTTTTTGAGACAATTAATACCTGTCATGGAACACGGTATAGCACTTCTGATACCGCTTTCCGTATTGGCGGCAATGCTTGACAATCGTGAAAAAGGTCGATTTGTACGTTACTTTAAAAAAGCTGCATACTGGGGATTTTGGGGTTCGATTTTCATTATGGCGGTAAAACAAGGTACGAGAACTGCCGTAAGTCGTGAAGTTTTTGAAGGAATAACGGCATTTACGGCAATTTGCGGTGAAGTACTGCTGCTGCAATTTTTGAGATCGGAAACTGTAAGTGAATTAAGAAAGGAATTGTTCAGAAATTCCATAATGCTTACGGTCGTATCACTTTTCCTGTATTACGGAATGGAAATTTTGATTGTGCCGGTGACGACTGTAACCACTGCCGAAGTAATTGTTTCAATTGAAACTGCAATAAAAATTTTGGGAGCGGTTGTAGGACTTTTATTTGCATGGATGGGTTCGATTTTTGTTTATCGTTCCGCACGTTCCTTGAGAAGTAAAAGACTCTATGTCGTATTTGCAATTCAAACGGCGGCACTTCTTTTCCAGCAAATTGTATACATAGTACAAATATTGATGGCAAGAAACATACTTCCTTTGCAAAAACTCATAAACATAATGGGTCCGCTCATAGATCATCAATCGCAATTTGTATTTATAGTTTTTGCAGTTGCATTTGCAGTACCTTTTGCACTCTTTCTTCAAAAAAGGCCGGCACGTAAAGATAATGAAAATCCGGCACAATACAGAAAAGTCATTGCATCCGACATACATAAGAAGAGATGGGGCAAGGCGATGGTTGTATACCTTGTCGCAATGATTTTGATTTCAAGTGTCGGAAATATGTATGCGCACAAAAAAGAAGAACTTGTTCCGGCAGTAAACGTAACAGCCGTAAACAATGTCGTGTCGATACCGCTAAGCAAAGTAAATGACGGACACTTGCACAGATTTGCATATCACACTCAAAAAGGTACGGCGGTAAGATTTATCGTTGTACTGAAAGGCGGCTCGGCATACGGTGTAGGATTTGACGCATGTGAAATTTGCGGAGCTACCGGTTACATTGAACGTGAAGGACAAATAGTATGTAAACTCTGTGACGTAGTTATGAACAAGTCCACAATAGGAATGAAGGGCGGATGTAACCCCATTCCTCTTAAATACTCGGTAAATGACGGTAATTTACAAATAGAGCAAAATTTATTGGACGAAGGTGAAAAATACTTCCGTTAAAGAAAGGAGAAAACAGTGTTTTGGCAAATGGTGAAAAATGCCATGTTAAGACAGGGAAGACAACTTCTTTTCGTGGCATTGACGGTTGCACTGGGTATATCGCTTGCTACAGCGATGCTTAATGTAATGTTTGACGTAGGAAGTAAAGTAAATCAGGAACTCAAAGCATTCGGCGCAAACATTACCGTAACACCCAAAAATTCATCGATACTCAAAGACATATACGGACTTGACGATGAAAAAGCACCGAAAGAATACTTGCCCGATTCGGCAATAGGAAGTTTGAAAACGATTTTCTGGGCAAATAATATTGTGGCACTTTCTCCGCATCTTAACGGGAAAGTAACACTCAAAGGAAATAATGAAGTTCCCGTTACGGGAACATGGTTCGACCACAACATGGTACTTCCTACCGACGATATATTTTCCACAGGTGAACAATATATGAAATCATGGTGGCAAGTATCAGGAAGTTGGCCGAGCGAAAATAACCCTTCCGAAGTACTTGTCGGAAAAAAACTCGCCGATAAAATGAATATTAAAAACGGTGACGAACTTTCATGCCAAGGAAAAGGCGGAGAAGAAAAATTGAAAGTCGTAGGAATAGTAAACGGCGGCGGCGAAGAAGACGGAGAAATTGTCGCACAACTTCCCGCAGTACAAAAAATGTTGGGACTTGAAGGAAAAGTTGACTCCATAACGGTAAGTGCGATAACCACACCGGAAAACGATTTGGCAAGAAAAGCTGCGGCAAACCCGAAAAGTCTGTCGTTGAAAGAATACGAAGTGTGGTACTGTACGGCATACGTAGGATCCATAGCTTTCCAAATAGAAGAAGTAATACCCGACTCGGTAGCAAGACCCGTACGACAAATAGCGGAATCCGAAGGTAAAATATTGAACAAAACCGAAATGCTCATGTTGCTGATTACCATACTTTCACTTCTTTCCGCAACAATGGGAGTATCAAACCTTGTAAGCGCAAACATTATGGAAAGAAGTCGTGAACTCGGACTTTTGAAAGCACTCGGAGCTACCGACAGAGCTGTTGCAATCTATGTACTGACGGAAATCTTTATAGCGGGACTTGCAGGTGCAATTGTCGGATACATAGTAGGACTGGGATTTGCACAAATTATCGGACATGCGGTATTCAACTCCGCAATCGCTGTAAATCGCGGAGTCATTCCTATTTTATTTTTACTTCTTGTATTTATGATTTTATTGGGAAGTTTGCCCGCAATCCGTATGATACTCAAATTACGTCCGGCAAATGTATTGCATGGCAGGTGATGAAATGAATATAAAAAAACTTAAAATGTACTTGGTTTTGGTAACTAATGCATTGATGCGAAGAAAATTGCGTATGTTCATTGCACTCCTTGCAGTTGCAATCGGAGCGACAATAATATCCGGAATGATGACGGTATACAAAGAAGTACCCGAACAAATGGGAAGGGAATTTCGTGCTTACGGTGCGAACCTGCTTTTAATACCGGCAGACGGAAAAAAGACATTCGATCAAAGCAAACTTGTTGAAATATATAAACTCTTGGACAAAAAAGAACTTGTAGGAGCATCACCGTTCCTATACGAAAGACTTAAAATAAATGAAAGTCCCGTACTTACAGGGGGAACTGACTTCGACATTTTGAAGAAAGTCAGTCCGTACTGGCAAATAGAAGGTAAAATGCCTAAAAAAGGCAGCAAAGAAATACTTCTCGGAAACGACATAGCGCAAAAATACCGTTCAAAAATCGGAGACACTTTAATAGTAAGTACACATGACGGAAACGTGGAAGAAAAATTTACCGTAAGCGGAATAGTAAGAACGGGCGGTAAAGAAGAACAATTTGCATATGTCGACCTTCCGATACTTCAACAAATGACGGAAAAAGAAGGACAAGTAAGCGTTGTACAAGTATCTGTAGTGGCGGACGAAAGCAAACTGCAAGCATTTGAAAACAAACTTCATTCGCAAGATAAAGAAGTACAATCACAAATAGTCAAACAAATTGCAGGATCGGAAGCTGCGGTGCTGGCAAAATTGCAAGCATTGGTACTTTTGGTAACACTTGTCGTACTGCTCCTTACATTGGTATGCGTAGGCACTACAATGACGGAAGTGGTATCCGAAAGAAGAAAAGAAATCGGACTGAAAAAAGCACTCGGAGCAAGCAATAAAAATATAGCGCTTGAATTTTTGGGCGAAAGCGGAATGCTCGGACTCTTCGGAGGAATAGTAGGAACCGCATGCGGATATATATTTGCACAAGCGGTAGGAATGAACGTATTCGGAAGAGAAATAGGATTTTCATTCAGCGTAGCGATATTTTCAATAATAATTTCCATATTGATTACATCACTGGCAAGTCTTATACCGGTAAGAACTGCGGTAAAAATAGAACCGGCGATAGTTTTACGAGGCGAATAAGGAGAAAATATGAGTTTATTACAATTAAAAGACGTATCCATGCTATATGGAGGGAAAGTGCCGGCACTTAAAGAAGTAAACTTGACAGTTGAAAAAGGCGACTGGCTTGCAATCATGGGACCGTCAGGATCGGGAAAAACAACTCTTATGAATATAATAGGTTGCATGGACAGAGCAACATCGGGAGAAGTAATACTTGACGGAATAAATCTGCGTGACGTTACAACGGACGAACTTACACGTATAAGACGAGACAAAATAGGAATGGTATTTCAACAATTTCACCTTATACCCTACCTTACAGCAGTTGAAAATCTGATGGTTGCACAATACTATCACAGCGTACCCGACAAACAGGAAGCGTTGGAAGTACTCGAAAGAGTAGGACTCAAAGACAGAGCCGACCACTTACCGCGAGAACTCTCCGGAGGAGAACAACAACGTGTATGTATAGCAAGAGCATTGATAAATTACCCCGTATTGCTTTTGGCGGACGAACCTACAGGAAACCTTGATGAAAAAAATCAGGAACTTGTAATGGAAATATTCCGTGAACTCAATGCCGAAGGACATACGATTATTACCGTTACACACTCCGACGAAGTGGGAAGAGCGGCAAAACACAAAGTAATAATCGAACATGGACATATGAGGAAAGCGAGAGAAAACGAATGAAAAAATACACACTTTTGTTGATGGCAAGCGCACTTGCAATTGCAAGCGCAGGATGCGGAAACAACGACTCCGCAAAACCTGAAAACGAAAATGAAAAAAATGTATTGAACAATACAAAAGAAATACTTGAAAAAGCAAAAGACGGAACATATACGGGAACCAGCTCACCGGACAACAGAGGCGGAATAGGAAAACTCACAGTAACCATAAAAGATCACAAAATAGCCGATGTGCAATTTGAAGGAATACAAAAAGACGGAACCGTAAAAGGTGAAGACTACGGAAAAACAAACGGAGAAATAGAAAACAAAGCATTCTACAACAAAGCGCAAGCGGCAGTAAAAGCAAACGGTGAATACGCACAAGCACTTTTGCAGAAACAGGAAATTTCAAAAGTGGACGGAATATCCGGCGCAACAATATCCTACAAACAATTCCTTGAAGCGGCGCAAGACGCATTCGAAAAAATGAAATAAAACACATTTAGGTATAAGCTAAAATAAAAGCTTAAACAACTTGAAAATAGAAATAAAATTAAAATTTTATTTATTATTAAAAAATATTCTGAAAAGACTTTTCAAATGCACTTAAATTTGTTATAATGAATTCGGAAGCGATGGAAAACCACGCTTTTAGAGAAAGACGGACAAAATCCGTTAAGAGATTATGAAATCCCAATCATAAATCTCACTCCTTTCTAACTCCCTTTATTTTTTACACTCCTAGTGAAAAAAACGACCCTCGGGGTCGTTTTTTCTTTACCTGAAAAATGAAATATTTACATTCTTGACGTAATTTAGTTAAAGTTCTATTATAAAGATGAATAAATATACGGGAAAGTAATTATTCGCAGAACGGAAATAAAATTATTTGGAGAATGGAAATGAAATTCATAACAAAAGATGATTTTATAGATGTATTGGAGCTTTCGACAAGAACAAACAACTGTTTAAGACGAGCGGAAGTTCATACAATAGGAAGTTTAATTGAATATGCCAAAAACAATGATTTAAGTATGATTTACGGAATGGGACGCCTCAGTGTGGAAGAAGTGGAAAGAGTTCTCAAAGAACTTGAAACGGGCGATAATTCCAAATTTATACTTATAGACAAAGGTACGTTGGACATAAAAGAAAAAACGAAGTGCAGATCTGAAAAAGATGAAAATATAAGGAAAGAAAATTTACTTATAAGCGCAGGCGACTTCGATGACGAGATGAAAGAAAAACTCTGCGAAAAAAATATATTTCTTTATACCCAACTGTGGGACAAATCCATATCTGAAATATATTCACTGGGAATAGCGAAATATAAAAGCATGTGGGACTTCTTTTACAAAACATTGGAGTCGAGAGATTTATACGATAAAGCCACCTCGGAAGAAGCGAAATTCCTTCTCAAAAATTACAAAATTTTAAACCGTATAATTGAAGAACTTGTACCGTATGTAAATCGAAATAAAAATGTAGCAGTATTGCAACTTCTGCACATATTCATCACAAACAGATACGATGAAAAAACATTTTTGAAATCGCTTATCGAATATGAGCCGATAAAAATGTTTTTGAACGGCAAAATAATATTTTTCCTGAAAAGAAATCATTATGCAAGTAAAAGCGAAATATTTGAAATAATTCCGGCATGTCTGCAAAAAACGGAAATTATGGAAGATATTTTGAAAAATATGGAAAAAGGGAAAATAATTTGCTTTGAAAAAGGGAAAATATGTCTTTACTTACCTTCCTTTTCGGAAATTTTGGATAAAATACCGAAACAGAGGACAAAAGAAATAGTGCGTAGCCGTTTCTCCGGAAAAACGCTTGAGTATGTTGCAAAAGAATTCGATCTTACACGAGAACGTGTAAGACAAATAGTAAGCAAGGTAATTTCAGGTTTTCCGGATGTAAAAGAAAACAAATATATTTACCTTTACGAAAATTACCATATAAATGAAGACGAATTTTGTGAAGCGTTTTCCGAACCGGTAGAAACGTATATGTACTTGAAAACCATATGCGGAGTAAAAAACGGCGACAAAAAAGAACTGGACGAAGAAATTCTTTTTGACGAAAACATACCTCAGCAAATGAAAAAAATGCTCGAACCCGTAATTTACAAAGATTATGTAAGAATAGGTGCGACCGCAATAAGAAAAAATCGTCCGGAACTTGTCAAGTACGTAGTGAAAAAGTATTGCAAAGAACAAACGAGGTTTGACAAATTTCGTGAAATATACATGAATTTTTTAAAGGAAAACGGTATAGATAACGAAACGGCGCTTTGGATAGAGGACAGAGCATATATAAATCAATTGAGTGAATGCAATTACGTTTTATGGAATCAGGGAAAGAGTTTCAGATATTACGATATAGCCGGACAAGATTATGAAGATTTATTCGACACATTGGATTTGGAGCAATACGAAGACGTGGAACTGTCGACTTTGAAATTTATAAATGACTATCCTAAACTCATGGGAAGATACGATATACATGATGAATACGAATTTCATAATTTACTCAAAAAGATAATCCCGAAAGAAAATACATATATAAAATTCGGGAGAATGCCCACAATGGAATTCGGAAATCCCAATACCGACAATCAAGTATTGGAAATGCTTTTGCAATATGCACCGATTTCGGTAAAAGATTTTGCAAAAATGTATGAAAAGCAATACGGTGTAAAAGCTGAAACGGTAATAGGAAGTTACATGAAGAACTTTGACGATTATTTTTATGACGGTATTTATACATTGTCGGCAGACAATTTACCTCATGAAGAATTTGAAAAGATGAAAGAACTTCTTACTCAAGATTGCTATGCGATACTCGAAGTAAAACAAATATACAAATCTCAATTTCCGTATAAAAGTATATCTGCGATAAATCCGTATACATTAAAAACGCTGGGATTTAAAGTATATACGGGTTACATTATAAAAAATACATACGATTCGGCATTGAGTTATTTCAAACACATGCTTACGAAAGACGATATAATAGACATCGGCAATTTGAACAGACACATAAGAAATTGCGTGACATTTATATCGACACTTTATGACCTTTGTGCAAAATATGAAATAATTGAATTTGAACCGCATAAATACATAAATATAAGGAAATTGGAAGAAAAAGGAATAACAAAAGACACATTGAAAGACTATTGCAATGCGGTAGCGGAAAAAGTAAAACCGGGAGAATTTTTCACCGTAACATCACTTCGTAAAGACGGATTTACGCACAAAATTGACGATGCGGGATTCGGATATTGGTTCTATGTATCCATACTTGCTGAAGATTACGAACATTTCTCGTGCAGAAGAATGGGTAAAACACGTTTGTTTTACAGAGGACGTGAAAAGATAAGAATGTCGGACATGCTTTCCGTACTGCTTTCAGTCAGAAAATATATTTCCCTTGAAGAACTTCATCATCTTTTGGCCGACTACTACAACATACACGTAAACATGTACAAAATAATAGAATTTATGAAAGAAACCGATTTGCACTACGATCCTATAGACAAGAGAGTTTATCGGGATTATGAAACATATGAAAAAATGAAATCATGAAATAATGAAAAAGATGACAATGCGATTTGATATACCGTCATATTCGATAAGGTATCATTTTGCAAAGTCATCTCTTTTTTTATTTCTGTGTTTTGTGCCAAATTGTATAACTTGCATCACTTTTTACAATTTGTATATTCGCACCCTTTATTTTACTTATTTCATTTTTGAATTTATCGATTTTTTTATTTTTCGTGATTATGTAGCAATCTTTGTCGTTTAATGCCGTACTCTTTTTTATAAGAGGCATAACATTTTTTGCGTTCCAATCCAATTTTCCGGGTTTTACATCTTCAAACTCGTTATCCTCGACAGTGGAATATATTTTTCTGTCACTGTAAAAAACCATACTTGTACTGTAATTTTCATAAAAGTAAACAGGTTTTTCGGATGAAGCTTCAAACTTCAGAAATTCTCCCGTTGCTTTGCCGGCGTTCATGGCCATGTAAGGCGGTGCAGCAAAAATTAAAAGTAAAGTATAAATTACGGAAAAAACAACGGAGACATTTATTATTTTTTTGAAATTCGAAGTGTATAATTTTGCCGTCATTATGGAAAGTGCAAACAACATCGGGAATGTATAAGTCGTATACTTTGTAGCTATACATTGGAAAAATGCAAAAACAACAACGGAATAAATTATCAAAAGCTGAAATAAACTGTCAGATTTTTTGAAAGAAAGAGTTTTTTCTCTATATTTTTTGTACATTTTGTATACAAGGAAAAAGCTCCAAGGTGCAAATCCGACAAAGAACATAAGTATGTAGAAGTACCATACATTCTGTGCAGGATGCTCGGAAACCGTCGCACGAAGGTAATTATGAACTCCGAAGAAATTAAGCAGGAAATCGTTTCCGTGTATACCGTACATTGTTCCGTACCAACTTGATGTAATAATCAAGAAAAGAATTATTCCGAAGATGAGTTTTACCTTGAGAAGTTCTTTAATATCTTTTTTGTACAAAAGGAAGATTACACAAGCAAGTCCCGGAAGTGCAAGTCCGACAGGACCTTTTGTCAAAGTCGAGAGTGCAGCGGTAATGTAGCACAAGTAATAATAATTTTTGTTTTGTGTATAACCCAAGTAAAAATACGCTACCGACATACTCATAAACAAAAACAGCGTTACATCGGTAAGTACCGAATGAGTTAAAAGCGACATTTCAAAAGACGAAATTAAAATAAACGATGCAAGAAATCCCGTTTTTCGACTGTAAACTTTTGAAGTGAAGTTATAGGTGAAAAGCACTCCGAGCATACCGAAAACGGCTCCGGGTATACGTGCCGCAATTTCCGTAAAACCGAATACGGAAAATGAAATCATCAATTCCCAATAGTAAAAAATCGGTTTGTCATACCAATATCTTCCGTAAATTTGCGGTGATATCCAATCTTTTGCAATAAGCATTTCTTTTGCAGTTTGAGCATAATTCGACTCAACCGTATCGGTTATGGGAAGATTGTAACTTCCGAGTAAAAAAATTATAAGTGAAAATAATCCCAAGCATATATATGGATGTTTTTTTATAAAATTCAAAGTTGAAGCTCCTTCTTTCAAAATTAAAGCTCTTTCTATACGTTTTATTAATATAATACCATTTGCATTATAAATCATCATGGACTTATGTCATAAGTCGATTATAAATCTTAATATTTCTTTGATACAAGTAGACAATAATTGTATAATATCATGAGTAATGTAAAATATATATGACCCTTTTTATTTTGTATGGTAGTATAAAGACGTAAACTTAAATACATAAACTTTTTGGAGGTGTTATTTTGGCATATGTATGGACCTTCATTACTGCACTTGCGGTTACATTTGTATTGACACCGTTAGTCAAGACTCTTGCAGTAAAGTGGGGAGCAGTAGATAAGCCGAATGCCAGAAAAGTTCATCATGGTTTGATACCGCGTTTGGGTGGATTGGCGATATATGCGGGATTTGTCGTTTCCGTTGTTTCAACCATAGGATTGACTTATGAAATGACGGGAATTCTTATAGGTGCTACCGTTTTGGTGCTTGTGGGTATATCGGATGATAAATTTTCATTGCCGGCAAAAGTAAAGTTGGCCGGACAAGTAATATCTGCGGCAGTATTGGTATGTGTTTTCGGTGTAAGTATAAAATGGTTGGTACTTCCTTACTTCGGAATGATATATTTATCCGAATTTATTTCAGTTCCTCTTACCATATTTTGGATAGTGGGATTTGTAAATACGGTAAATTTGATTGACGGACTGGACGGTTTGGCTGCCGGAGTCGCATCTATCGCATCCATTGCAATTGCGTTGATGGCATTTCAAATGGGACAATGGATACCGGCGGCGGCAATGATTGCAATGTCGGGATCTTGTATAGCGTTTTTGCAGTACAATTTCAATCCCGCAAAAATATTTATGGGTGATACCGGATCCATGTTTTTGGGATACGTTATTGCTGCGGTGTCGGTAATAGGAGCGGTGAAAACTGCCGCCATGGCAGTACTTTTGGTGCCGCTTATCGCACTTACGGTGCCTATTATGGATACACTTCTTGCGATTGTAAGACGTAAATTGTCCGGAGTACCGATTTTTTCACCGGATAAAAATCATTTGCACCACAGATTACTTGCGCAAGGTTTGAGTCAAAAACAAGTTGTTTTGATAATGTATGCGCTTACGGCATTCTTCTCATGCTTTGCATTACTCGTTATACATTTAAGTTTGTGGATAGGTGTATTGCTTGCGTTGATTGCACTGATTCTATTTCTTATATGGGTAAAAAAATTGGGAGTAATGAACGGTAAAAGAAATCAAAAAAAGGAATGTGAAACGAACGGAGGAAAAAAGTCGTGAAGGTTATGACAATATTCGGCACACGTCCGGAAGCTATAAAAATGGCACCGGTAGTGAAAGAACTTTTGAAACATGAAGAATTCGATGTAAAAGTATGCTTAACCGCACAGCATCGTGAAATGCTCGACCAAGTGGTAGATTTATTTAATTTGCCGGTAGATTACGACTTGGACATAATGAAAAAAAGTCAATCTTTGTACGACATAACTTCACGTGTACTTTGCGGACTTGAAGAAGTCCTTGAAAAAGAAAAACCTGATTATGTACTCGTACATGGAGATACGACTACAACGTTTTCCGCCGCACTTGCAGCATTTTACAAAGGAATAAAAGTTGCACATGTGGAAGCCGGACTTCGTACGGGTAATTTGAGATCCCCGTTTCCTGAAGAAGCAAATCGAAGATTGACCGGAGTTGTTGCAAATATACACTTTGCACCCACGGAATTTGCACAATCAAATCTCCTTCGTGAAGGCAAGAATCCCGATACCGTTTTCGTTGTAGGAAATACGGTAATAGATGCACTTTTTCATACGGTGAAAAAAGATTACGAATTTGAAGATAAAGAAATACAAAACATAGAAGAACATAAGCGTGTAATACTTGTGACTACACATAGAAGAGAAAATTTGGGTGCACCGATGCACCATGTATATCGTGCATTGAAAAGACTCGTGAAAGATGTACCGGATACGGAAGTAGTATTTCCCGTACACAGAAATCCTTTGGTAAGAAAATCTGTAAGAGAGGAACTTTTGGGAATACCTCATATACACCTCGTTGAACCTATGGAATATGAACCGTTTACCAACCTTATGTCAAGATGCGACATAGTTTTGACGGATTCGGGAGGAATACAGGAAGAAGCGCCGAGTTTGGGTAAACCCGTACTTGTACTTCGTGATACGACCGAACGACCGGAAGCAATAAATGCCGGTACCGTAAAGCTCGTGGGAACCGATGAAGATAAAATATACAATGAAGCGTATAAATTATTGACCTTACAAGATGAATACCGCAAAATGTCGGAAGCTGTAAATCCCTACGGAGACGGAAAGTCGTCACAAAGAATTGCGCAAACTCTCTTGTATATAGAAAAAATAAGTAATAAAAAACCGTCTTTATTTATAGCAAAGTAAGATTTCTTATGATACAATAGGGAATGTGTAAGTGGTATTATGCTTATTTATTGAAGTTGTATGCCGTTTGCGTACAATCTTTAATTTGTATAAATTACATTTATCGGCCGAGTTGCAAATATAGGTACGGTTATGAAACAAAAAGTTAAAAAAGAAAGCGGTAAAAAATCCGAATTCAATCCTGTACATATCGTTGCATCTGCAGCGGCAGCGGGAATAACACTTTTGATTTTTATAGCTATAGGATTTTGGCTTGGAGATACTTGTGATAAATATTTGGCATCAGGACCGTTCGGCGTAATGCTCGGAACGGTTTTCGGTGCGATTTTAGGACTATTATCATTAATAAAGCAGATGTTGGAGAAGAAATGACAAATGATGTATGATCAGACTTTCCCTATGTATGCAAAGCGAATGATTATTTGGCTTACCGGCATGCTTATTATCGGGACTGCATTAATTACAGTTATATGGGGTTGGAAAGCCGGTCTTGCATGGGCAATAGGATCATTTTTCCATGCTGCTTTTTTCTATGTATTGAGAATTCGATACTTTAAATGGGTATCGAAAGATGCAGAACCGACCGCAATAGGTAAAAAAATTGCAGGTTATGCCGGATTGAGATTTATACTTGAGATTGTAATAGCGGCGGTAGTTGTAATCTATACACCGCTTAACGTAATCGGTCTTATAGGTGGCTTACTTTCATTGCCGCTGGCGTCATTATTTGAACGTGCGGTCAATGTTATTAAGAAATAAATCTTTTCTTGACATTCTCGTAAGAGGGAGGAGGTGAGATTATGCATCTTCATACGGGTACACACGTTGTTGCACAATTTTTGGGTATGGGTGTCAATTTGGACACTCTCTTTACTACATGGCTTACAGCTATTATAGTTTTCATTGTTGTCTTTATGGCAAGTAGAGGAAGAGCATTGGTTCCGAGCGGAATTCAAAATGCGGTAGAATTTGTTATTGAAGCACTCTGCGACCAGTTTGAAAAGAATGTGGGAAAAAACTACAGACAAGTAGTTTATGTACTTCTTACATTATTCATGTTTATATTCGTAGCAAACGAAATAGGATTGTTGCCGACAGAACATTTAACGGCATCACCTACAAACGATGTAAATACGACATTGGGACTGGCTATAGGATCATCGCTGTTCGTTCATTTCTTCAAAATTAAAAACAGCGGATTTGGACATTGGATTAAACATTTTTTCCAACCGATGCCGTTCTTTGTAGTTATCAATGTAGTTGAAGAGATATCAAAGCCTATTACATTGGCAATGCGTCTGTTCGGAAATATTTTGGCAGGTGAAATTCTGCTTGAAATTTTGTGTTTCATGGCGCCGTGGTTAGTACCTATTATCTGGATTGCATTCAGCCTTTTCGTGGGGTTGATTCAGTCTTACATATTTACCACCCTCGTGTCGATTTATTTGAAATCGAGTGTCGAGTAAACCGCGAACCGTACCTTCGGTAAAAGGAAATACGGTGCCGGCCGAAATCCGGTAAAAATAGAAAAAGTTTAATTCTCAGGAGGAATTATTATCATGGATCAGACAATTGTTGTTCAGTTTTCTCTTATTGCAGCTACTATCATTGCTTGTGTGGCAGCAGCTTGTGCATCTTTTTGTGACTCCCGCGTAGCAGTACGTGCTATCGACGGAATGACTCGTCAGCCGGAATTGGCAGGCCAGCTCTTCACAAACATGCTCGTTGCTATCGGTTTGGTAGAATCTATTCCGATTATCGCAGTAGTTATCGCTATCGTTCTTGTATTCGCCAACCCGTTCCTCGGCTAATTCAATTTTATTTGTTAGCCTAAGGAGGGGAGCTCATTGGTAGAACTTAATGGTACACTGCTGATTCAGATCCTCAACTTTATTATTCTCGTCGCTATTTTGGGGCATTTTGCATACAAGCCGATGCTTAAGGTATTGGATGCGCGTAAGCAGCGCATTCAAAACGACTTGGATTCAGCTGCTGCATCTAAAGCCGATGCGGCAAAGTTGAAAGACAGTTATGAAGAACAGCTCCGGAACGCACAGGCGAAAGCGCAGGAAATTGTAACTCAGGCGGTAAAAGAAGCGAAAGTCAAAGCTGAAGAACAGATTGAGGCTGCTCATATCGCTATAGAGCAGGAAAAAGAAAACGCAACGAAACAGATTGAAAGGGAACGCAAGGATGCTCTTGATGATCTGAAAGCACAGGTTGCCGTTCTTTCTTGCGATATTGCTGCGAAGATCATCAGCAAAAATATGACTCCGGAAGAAAATGGCCGGATTATAGAAGACAGCATCACAAAATTGGGTGCGGTCAAATCGGGTAAATGATTATGGATAAGAACGTAATCCTTGCAAAAAAGTACGGACGTGCTATCTATGACATTGCCGCTGAAACGCAGAGTTTGGAATCGATCGGCAACGATTTGAAATTGATTGCGGATACCTTAAAGGAAAACGCAGAACTTTCAAATTTGCTGACTCATCCTATTCTTGCAAAGAATATCAAGAAAAATACTATAGAAAGTCTATTTACAGACAAAGTTTCAACGTTGGTGCTGAATTTCTGCTATGTAGTCATTGATAAAGAACATATGAATCTTTTCGGTGATATGGTGGAAATATATAACAATTTGGCATGCCACGGATTGGGAATGGAAGAGGCGATTGTTACAACTGCCGTTCCATTGACAGACGAACAGGCGGAAATGATTAAAGAAAAACTTGGAGCACAGCTCGGTTGCAAAATCATTTTGAAGCAAAAAGTTGATGCGGCACTTATCGGAGGTTTCACAATTCAGATTGGGGACCGATTGATTGACGGTTCTGTAGTTAGACAGCTGAATGCACTTAAAGCGATGATGATACAGTGAGGTTGAGGTGACTTATAGGAAATGAAAATCAGTTCAGATGAAATCATATCTGTGATTAAAAAACAGATTGAAAACTACAAAGTAGACCTCAATGTTGATGAAATAGGTACAGTTCTGGAAGTCGGTGACGGTATTACCCATATTTATGGATTGGAAAACTGTATGGCCGGCGAATTGCTCGAGCTGCCGAATGGCGTATATGGTATGGCGTTAAACTTGGAAGAAAGCAACGTAGGTGCCGTTCTTTTAGGTAAACACGAAACCATTAAAGAGGGCGATACGGTAAAAAGAACCGGTCGCTTGATGCAGGTGCCGGTAGGCAATGCGGTTATCGGCCGTGTTGTCAACTCCCTGGGTCAGCCTATCGACGGAAAAGGCGATATCAAAACTGATGCTTATCGTGACATTGAAATTAAAGCACCGGGCATTGCCGAAAGACAGCCGGTTAATGTACCGCTGCAAACAGGTCTTAAATGTATTGACTCGATGGTTCCGATTGGCAGAGGCCAGCGTGAACTTATCATAGGTGATCGCGGTACAGGTAAAACAGCTATTGCGATCGACACCATTTTGAACCAGAAAGGTCAAAATGTAATTTGTGTATATGTATCCATCGGACAGAAGAACTCCAACGTAGTTCGTGTGTATGAAAGACTTAAAGAAGCAGGAGCAATGGACTACTCCGTAATCGTACACGCAGGTGCTGCGGAAGGTTCTCCGATGCAATACTTGGCACCGTATTCAGGTGTTTCCATTGCGGAACACTTCATGCATCAGGGCAAAGATGTTCTCATAATTTATGATGACTTGTCCAAGCACGCTGTTGCATATCGTGCCATGTCACTCTTGCTTCGTCGTCCGCCGGGACGTGAAGCTTATCCGGGTGACGTATTCTACTTGCACTCAAGATTGTTGGAACGTGCTGCACGTTTGTCAGAAGAATTGGGCGGCGGCTCCATTACCGCACTTCCGATTATCGAAACACTGGCAGGTGACGTAGGTGCTTATATTCCTACAAACGTTATTTCTATTACCGACGGTCAGATATTCCTTGAAACAGGATTATTCTACTCAGGTGTACGTCCGGCTATCAACGTAGGTTTGTCTGTATCCCGTGTAGGTGGATCCGCACAAATCAAAGCGATGAAGAAAGTTGCCGGTACACTTCGTCTTGACTTGGCACAATTCCGTGAATTGGCTGCATTTGCGCAGTTCGGTTCCGACCTTGATGCCGCAACAAAGGCACAAATCGACCGTGGTCAAAGAACAACGGAAATTCTTAAACAGCCGCAATATAACCCATATCCGGTAGAAGACCAGGTTATGGCTATATATGTAGGTGTTAAAGGATATCTCGATGATATTGAAGTTGATGAAGTTGTAAACTTTGAAAAGCAATTACTCGACTTTATGCATACAAACCATCCGGAAGTAGGAGAATCTATCCGCACGGAAAAGAAACTCATCGAAGAAACGGAAGAAAACTTGCGTAAAGCAATTGCAGAATTCAAAGAACGTTACAATGCAATAAAATCAGCAAAGCAGTCTGAAACGGTAGAGGGGTGATCTGAGTGGAGAGTACGCGTGATATAAAAGGGCGCATTAAATCTGTCACCAACATCCAACAGATTACGAAAGCAATGAAGATGGTAGCTGCTGCACGTCTGCGTAAAGCAGAAGAAAAAGCAAAAGGCTCCCTTCCATATGCTGAAAAGATCGGAGAGCTTATGCGCCGTGCTTCTTCGGCGACCCCGGATTTCGACAGTCCTTTGCTAGACGTACGTGAATCCAAGAAAGTTGGTTACTTGGTAATTTGCGGTGACAAAGGATTGGCGGGCGCTTATAACTCTAACGTTATGAAACGCACTATCCAGGAGATCTCCGGCAAAGATCCGTCTACATACAAACTCTTTGTATGCGGAAAACAGGCTAAAAAATACCTGAATTTCCGTGGATACAAGACGGATTCTTACCACTTCGGCTTTTCAGACAAACCTCAAGCTTACAATTCTATAGAACTTTCTGAACAAATGATTCAGCAATTCTCAGATGAAGAAGTAGATGAGGTATACATTATTTATACTAAATTCTATACGGCTCTTCGCCAGAAGGTCATGGTTTCTCGCTTGCTTCCTATAGAAGTTCCGAAAGATCATGAGGCGGCAGCACCGGAAAATATTGAAATGGAAGAAGTTCAGGAAGAAGAACCATATATTTTCCTTCCGAACGCTTCGGAAGTATTATCCAAACTGCTTCCCCAGTATATCCAAGTGCAAGTTTATAATGCGATGCTGCAATCAGCGGCATCCGAACTGGGCAGCCGTATGGCGGCAATGTCCGCAGCTACCGACAATGCAGCGGAAAAAATCTCGGAACTCAACCTTACGTACAACAAAGCACGTCAGGCACAAGTTACCAACGAAATTTCCGAAATCGTCGGCGGTGCGGCAGCTCTTGAATAATCTGCACTAAATCAAAGAAGGAGGAATGCTTCTTCATGGCAAATGAACATGAGGGGCAGGTGGGTAAGGTCGTTCAAGTAATCGGCGCAGTTGTCGATATTGCTTTTAAGGACGATCAGGAACTCCCTGCCATCTATAACGCAATTCACGTAAAAGATGAAAACGGCAATGTTCCTGTTGATGTCATCTGTGAAACCATGCAGCACTTGGGCGACGGTGTCGTTCGTGCGGTAGCAATGAGTTCCACCGACGGCATGGTCAGAGGAATGAAAGCCGTAGATACAGGACGCGCAATTGCAGTACCGGTAGGTGACGGATGTCTCGGACGTATATTCAACGTATTGGGACAAACCGTAGACAACGGTACTGAAGAAGTAAAAGCGTCTGATTATTGGCCGATTCACCGTGTTGCGCCTGCATTTAAAGATCAGGCACCGGCGGCTGAAATTTTCGAAACCGGTATAAAAGTCGTAGACTTGATTGCACCATACGCAAAAGGTGGTAAGATCGGTCTGTTCGGCGGTGCCGGCGTAGGTAAAACGGTCTTAATTCAGGAATTAATTCACAACGTTGCAACCGAACACTCAGGATGCTCAGTATTCTGCGGAGTAGGTGAACGTACCCGTGAAGGTAACGACCTTTGGGGTGAAATGAAAGAATCCGGCGTATTGTCCAAAGCCGCATTGGTATACGGACAGATGAACGAACCGCCGGGAGCACGTATGCGTGTTGCACTGACAGGACTTACAATGTCTGAATACTTCCGTGACAAACAAGGACAGGACGTGTTGCTCTTTATCGACAACATATTCCGTTTCGTACAAGCAGGTTCAGAAGTATCTGCATTGCTCGGACGTATGCCGTCAGCCGTAGGTTACCAGCCTACACTCGCAACCGACATAGGTGAACTGCAAGAACGTATTACATCCACAAAAGACGGATCCATTACATCCGTTCAGGCGGTATACGTGCCGGCAGACGACTTGACAGACCCGGCACCGGCCGGAGTATTTACACACTTGGACGCAACAACGGTATTGAACCGTTCAATTGCAGAATTGGGAATTTATCCGGCAGTGGATCCTCTTGACTCCACAAGCCGTATACTCGACCCCAATACCTTGGGTGAAGAACACTACGAAGTAGCACGTGGAGTTCAGGCAATACTTCAGAGATACAAAGAATTGCAAGACATCATTGCAATTTTGGGAATGGAAGAATTGTCCGACGAAGACAAAGTCATCGTTGCACGTGCAAGAAAGATTCAGAGATTCCTCTCACAACCTTTCTTCGTAGCGGAACAATTTACAGGTTCTCCGGGACGTTATGTACCTTTGAAAGAAACCATCAGAGGTTTCAAAGAAATACTCTCAGGACAGCATGACGACTTGCCGGAAGGTGCCTTCTACATGGTAGGTACCATTGACGAAGCAATTGAAAAGGCTGCATCGATGAAGAAAGGGGAATAAGCCATGGCTGATACCCTTACATCTCCAATGCACGTTGAAATCATTTCACCGGATGGCCCGATATATGTAGCCGACGGCGTAACAATGGTAGTAGCTCGTGCATCGGACGGAGAATTTGCAATAATGAAAAATCACCTGCCTTTAGCATCCGCATTGGATATGTGCGCAGTACGTATCCATACAGGAAATAAAGAGCAGAAAGTTGCGGTATTCGGCGGTTTTCTTGAAAACAAAGACAACAAAGTAACGATTATCGCACCGCTGGCTGAACTTGCTGAAAATATCGACGAAGCTCGTGCAATAGAAGCACAAAAAAGAGCTCAAGAAAGAATTAAAGCACGCAAAGCCGGTACGGACATCGAACGTGCAAAACTTGCACTCCAACGTGCAATAGTACGTTTGAAAGCAATCCGAAATTAAAATTAAGACCTTGCTTATACAGCAGGGTCTTTTTTTTTACGCAAAAATATGTTAAAAAAATAAAAACATTGTTTATTAATTTGTAAAATAAACAAATATGAGTATAATATATATAAATCTCGATATAGGAGGCACAAATGAAAGAAATATACTTGGCAGGAGGATGCTTCTGGGGAATGGAAGCATATTTTACAAGAATTCATGGAATAAAACATGTAGACTGCGGATACGCAAACGGAAAAACAAATGAAACCGACTATGAAAAAGTAGCTGTGACGGGACACGCCGAAACAATACATGTAATATATGATGAAAATGAAATTACACTTCGTCAAATACTTCTCTTTTACTTGAGAGTAGTAAATCCGACCACATACAACAGACAAGGAAATGACTACGGAGCGCAATACAGAAGCGGAATTTTTTATGTAGATGAAGCGGATGTGCAAGTGATAAAAAAATTTTTTGACGAAAAACAAAAAAATTACGAAAGGAAAATACTCGTAAAAATTGAACCGTTGAAAAATTATATTTTAGCCGAAGAATACCATCAAAAATATCTGGAAAAAAATCCCAACGGTTACTGTCACATAAACATAGCAAAAGCATACGAACCTTTAATAGACGAAGGAATGTACACAAAAAAGAGTGACCAAGAACTGAAAAAAGAACTTACACCGGTTCAATATGAAGAAACTCGTGAAAATAAAACCGAAAGAGCATTTGAAAATGAATTTTTCGATAAATTCGAAGAAGGTATTTACGTAGACATAACAACAGGCGAACCGCTTTTTTTATCAGAAGACAAATTCGATTCAGGCTGCGGATGGCCGGCATTTTCAAAACCGGTTGCAGACGAAGTAATAAAAAAACATGAAGACTACAGTTACGGAATGCACAGAACGGAAGTAAGAAGCAGAAGCGGAGATGCACACTTGGGACATGTATTTGATGACGGGCCGAGCGAACTCGGAGGCAAAAGATACTGTATAAACAGTGCCGCACTTCGTTTCATTCCGAAAAAAGACATGGAAAAAGAAGGCTACGGATACCTTCTGAAAAGCAAGAGATAATTCGTAAAACAGTGGAGGAACCATGAACGGAAATTACGACATATTTGTCGGAACGGTTTTCATATCGGGAATACTGTCATTCTTTTCACCATGCGTATTTCCTTTGATTCCTGTATACATAGGAAAACTTACAGATGAAACGGAAAAACATGAAAAAAGTGTAAATATATACTCGATACTGAAAACGCTATTTTTCATACTGGGGCTGTCCGCCGTCTTTTTGAGCTTCGGATTGGGAGCCGGAGTCTTGGGTAAATGGATACATCATCCGTATACACGATATATAACGGGATTCATAGTAATTCTTTTAGGAATACATCAAACGGAACTCATAAATATCGGCATACTTCAACGACAAAAAACAATGACGGCAATAAAAAGTGAAAAAACGGGAATTCTAAGCTCATTTTTACTGGGGCTTACATTCAGCTTCGGCTGGACACCATGCGTAGGACCCGTACTTGCATCCGTACTTGCAATAGCTGCAACTCAAAACGGATCGGCAATATACGGACTCATACTTACAGGCGTATATGCATTAGGAATGGCAGTACCGTTTATGATTATTACACTTGCGGCATCATGGTGTATGAACTATTTTACATCAATAAAAAAACATATGGTACTTTTGAAAAAAATCGGCGGAGCGATAATTATTTTTATGGGAATTTTACTTATAAGCGGACAAATAAACTCACTTACCGCACTCATTTCGTAAAAGGAGAAAACATGAATAAAACAATAAAAAGCATAATGATGATTTTTGCCGCCATGTTTATGATATGTGCAATCTCGGGCTGCGGAATTATATCTGACGATGTAGAAAATAAAGATGAAGCGACAAGTACCGTATACGACGAACCGTTGGACTTTGAACTTAAAGACGTTAACGGAAAAACATACAAACTTTCCGATTATCGCGGTAAAAAAGTATATATAAAATTTTGGGCAAGCTGGTGCGGAATTTGTATCAAAACACTGCCGGAAACCGATGCAATGGCAAAAAACAGCGAAGATATTGTTGTTCTGTCGGTAGTATCACCCGGTATAAACGGAGAAAAAACAAAAGAAGAATTTATTCAATGGTACAATAAAAACTCATTTGAAAATTTACCGGTACTTCTTGACGAAGACGGTGAACTTTCGAAAAAAATGAGCATACAAGCATATCCGACATCCGTATTTATCGACAGTGAAGGAAAAGTAAAAGAAATAATCCCCGGAGCGATAAACGAAGAAATGATAAGAAAACTCATGAAAAAGTTGTCATAATTCAATAAAAATCCGAAAATCAGTGAAAATTGTATACAATACAAAAGAAAAGATATATACTAAGTACATAATGAAAAGGGAGGATACGCAATGAAAGAAACATACAGCAGAAAAAAAACAGTTTGGCAAAGAATGAACGAAAAAGAACGTCAAGCAGCAATTGACCTTTGTGAAAAATATAAACAATTTTTGGACACCGCACGCACCGAACGTTTGGCAACTGCGGAAATTATAAGACGTGCAAAAGAGGCCGGATTTAAACCCCTATACGATATGAAAACACTCAAAGCCGGCGACAAAGTATATTGGAATCAAAAAGGTAAATCCGTAATTTTATCCGTAATCGGTAAAAAACCGGTACACGAAGGAACAAAAATTGTAGGATCGCACATCGATTCTCCACGTCTGGATTTAAAACCAAATCCCGTAAATGAACAAGACGGACTTGTATACTTCAGAACACACTATTACGGAGGAATAAAAAAATATCAATGGACATGTATTCCTCTTGCACTTATTGGAGTAGTATTTACAAAATCCGGCAAAAAAGTGGAAATTTCAATCGGAATGAATGAAAACGATCCGGTATTCTATATAAGTGACTTACTTCCGCACATGGCACAAGAACAAATGAAAAAAACCATGGCACAAGGAATAACGGGAGAACAATTACAAGCACTTATCGGTACACACTCCCAAGACGGTGAAACACCGAAAGAAGCAATCATGAAATTGCTCAAAGATACATACGGAATCGAAGAAGAAGATTTTGCAACCGCAGAACTTGAACTCGTACCTGCAATGAAGAGTCGTGACGTAGGATTTGATAAATCCATGCTCGCATCATACGGTCAAGACGATCGTGCATGCTCATTCTCCAATATGGAAGCAATACTTGCCGCAAATGCAGGCGAATACACACAAATCGCACTGCTCACCGACAAAGAAGAAATAGGATCCTACGGAAACACAGGAATGGAATCCTCATATTTTGTAAAATTCGTAATGAAAATGCTTGCACTTCAAGGACAAGGAAGCCTTTTGGAATTTTACGAAACAATGGAAAACAGTGAAATGCTCTCGGCGGACGTAAACAGCTGTATGGATCCGATGTTCCCCGAAGTATCTGAAAAATCCAACTCGGCACTTCTCGGATACGGAATAAGCGTAACAAAGTACACAGGATCACGAGGCAAAGCCGGAAGTAACGATGCAAATGCGGAATTTTTACACAAAATAAGAACAATATTCAACGAAGCGGGAGTATGCTGGCAAATCGGAGAACTCGGCAAAGTAGACCAAGGCGGCGGCGGAACAATCGCATTCATGATAGCAAACTGGGGCGCCGAAGTAGTAGACTGCGGAACCTCAATGCTCTCAATGCATGCACCGTTCGATTTGGTAGAAAAAGCGGACATTTACGAAACATACTTGGCATACAAAGCATTCTTCGAAAGTAAATAAAATTAAAATATAAAAAAATCGGAATATGGAGAAATCCCTATTTCGATTTTTTACTTAAACACCTGTAGTAAATATCTCTTTTAAAAAAAGTTATGATGAAAGGTACGGATTAAACAATTCAAAACCCTTACGCCGCAAAACATCATATTTCATCATTGTGTATGTCGATTCCTATTCCTATATTTATACTATTTTGTGTTTCTTTTGTTGTTTTGTGTTTTATTCGCACATTGTATGTGTTTGTATTATCTCTTTTTCGTTTCCTTTGTTTTTCATGTAACTTAAATTTATTTCTTGCATTACTTGTATTCCGATGATAAACCGAAGTCGGCCTATAGTATGCGTATTGACGACAGTCAAGGTACATAACGGCAAAGTATATTGTCAGAGTGATTGCACTGAAATCTTCTTTGCAAAATTTATTTAAATCAAGTGTGAACATATTATTTTTTATATTAAATATTTATGAAACATCGAGGTATTATATATTTTCAATGATGATCTTTTAAAGGCGGAAAGAAAAAGTATGAGGACTGAATTTTTAGTAAAGGAAAATTGCGTTTGGTAAATAATTTCAAGTAAGATTGATCAATTAAATGTAAAAGGCTCTTGAAAAAGGAGATTTATTTTTATAAAGTTAAAGACATGGAAAATAAAATTTACGAAAAAGAAAATGATAATAATGAAGGCACAAAATTTCGCAAGTATGACGGAATAATGAGAAAAATCGTCATGCTTCTTTTGTGTGCGTGGACAGTATTTCAATTGTACTTTTCTACTGTAGGAACGATAAGTGCGATAAATATGCGTGCAATACATTGCATATTTCTTTTGGTTTTTACATTTATACTGTTTCCGGCAAGTAAAAAAGAAAATATAAAGCGATATAAACCGCCGATTTCGGATATAATTTTTGCAATACTTTCTTCGGTTACATTCGTATACCTTATTTGCAATTACACTTTTATAACGCAAAGCGGAGGGCGTGTAAGTACACCGGATATTATAATTGCAGGTATCGCCATACTTTTGGTACTTGAGAGTGCAAGACGTGTTGCAAAAAATTTGTTGCCGTTGGCACTTGTATTTCTTGCATACAGTTATTTAGGTGAGTATATAACGGGATTTTTGGGACATAACGGATTTACGTTAAAACGTATACTCATCACACAATTTTGGGGAACTGAAGGAATATTGGGAATAGGTAGCGGAGTATTTTCAACGTATATATTTATATTTGTAATTTTCGGTGCATTTTTGAAGTACGGCGGCTTTTCGGATTTTATAAATGAAATAGCTCTTGCAATGGTCGGACATACTACAGGAGGACCGGCGAAGGTTGCAGTTATCGCATCGGCACTTATGGGAATGATGAACGGATCTGCGGTGGCAAATGTCGCAACAACGGGTACGATTACCATACCGATGATGAAAAAGACAGGGTATAAAAAAGAATTTGCGGCGGCGGTAGAGGCGGTGGCATCTACGGGAGGGCAATTTTGTCCGCCGGTAATGGGTGCCGTAGGATTTGTGATGGCGGAGTTTTTACATACAAGTTATATACAAATAATGATAGCTGCGACTGTTCCTGCATTGCTTTATTACATAAGTCTTATATTTGCGGTACATTTTGAAGCGAAACGTATGGGACTTTCAGGAATAAAAAAAGAAAATATTCCGGATACTCTTAAAATAATAAAAAGAAAATGGTATCTTGTACTTCCGTTTATCTCGCTTATAGGATTGATGGTAAGCGGATATACACCTGTATATGCGGCACTTGTATCAATACTTGTTACGATAGTTACGTCTTATATCGGAAAAGATACGAAAATGACAGTCGGAAAAATAATACAAGCGGCAACCGAAGGTGCTTCAAATGCAATAAGCGTGGGAATATGTTGCATAGTAATAGGAATAATAATAGGAAGCGTAACACTCACCGGATTGGGATTGAATATGGGATATTTCATATTGTCTTCGGTAAATTCCGAGAACATATATATAACGGGAATATTTGTAATGATAATGTCGACAATTTTAGGAATGGGAGTACCGGGAGTCGCAGCATATGTAATTGTACAAACGGTAGCCGTACCCGTACTTATAAAATCCGGTATAACACCGGTATCTGCACATATGTTTTGCCTTATATATGCGTGTCTTTCAAATATTACACCGCCGGTAGCGATAAGCAGTTATATAGCATCCGGAATAGCAAATTCGGATCAAACGAAAACGGCATTGATTTCAGTAAAACTCGGATTGATAGGATTTATAATACCGTTTTTCTTTCTTGCAAATCCGCAACTTCTTATAAGCGATATAAGCACACATACAATAATTGCGATATTTACCGCAATAATCGGAACTGTACTTTTTACATCATCAATAGAAGGATACATGCTTTGCAGCATGAAAATATATGAACGTGCAATACTTTTCATTTCTGCGATGATGCTTTTGGATTCTTCTACAACAACCGATATAATCGGAATAATTATGTTTGTACCGATAATAATGAAACAATATTTCAATGCGACAAATGCGGAGAAAAAAATATGAAAAAAACAAAAATTTTTATGATTGCAATAACGGTAATTATTGTAATTATTGCAAGTTTTAAAGCATTCGGAGATATGAAAAATACAACACCGGACGGAAAAATAAAAATCAGAATGCCTACTGCTACATCATCGGGGACGTTGTATGCAACGGGAGCTGCAATAACTCATATGTGGAACGAAAAAATACCGACAATAAAAGCATCGGTACAATCATCGGCGGGCGGAATTGAAAATCTGAATATGGTAAATGACGGTGAAGCGCAAGTATCAATTGCAATAAGCAGCAATTGCTACCAATCATTTCATGGAACCGACATATTTAAGGGACATGCAAATCTTCACCTCAGAGTTATAGCAGGATTATACTTGAATCCGAATCAGGTAATTGCAACGGACAAATCAGAAATAAACAAAATAGAAGATATAAAAGGAAAACGCTTTGCGATAGCGAGCGCAGGCTCAAGCGTATACAACGAAGTAAAAACTCACCTTGAAACTGCAAACATAAAAGTACCCGATGACATACAAGCCGAATACATAGGATTCGGAGAAGCGGCGGCAATGCTTCAAAACAAAACGATAGACGGAGCATGGATAATGGCGGGAGTACCTTCATCATCGGTAATGCAGACATTGTCATCAAATTCGCACCTTGTAAACTTGTCGGACGATTTCATAAAACAAATGCAAAAAAAATATCCTTGGTACGTAGCTTACACCATACCGAAAGGGACATATCCGGCTCAAAAAACGGATATACAAACAACTGCGGTAAAAATGGTAATGTTCTGCAACGAAGACCTTCCCGATGAAGTAGTGTACGAACTTACAAAAGCATTCTGGGAAAACGTGGAAGAGCTGTCAAAAACACAAAAAAGTCTGAAAAATTTGACACCCCAAGAAGCGGTAGAAAATATAGCGGACCTTCCGATACACAACGGAGCTATGAAGTACTACAAAGAAATAAATGCAATATAAAAGCATATCACTTTGTGCCGACCTCTTAAAAGTTGGATTTTAGTTTGACTTTTTGGGGTCGACACACTTAGATATGCTTATTTTTTTTGAAGTTTACCGTCAAGAAATTCCGGAACGTTTTTATTGGAGCGTAAATCTTCGAGTTCTTTTTCAGTCGGATAAGAAGGACGGTCACGTTCAATATTTACCATACATAAAAATCCCAGCAATGTACCTCTGTCTGCTCTGAATTGATGCCATTGCCATGAATTTATCGTAAGAATGTCGCCTTCTTCCACTTCATGTACTTCATTTTCCAAAAGTACATGTCCTTTACCTTTGTAAATCATTACGAAATGGCTGTGCTCGTGATGCTCGAGTGAAGAGTATCCGCCTTCTTCCACTTGAAAGTAGCGAAATTGCACAGGTAAATCAAAAGCACCGTCAAAGAGTACTTGCCTTGTAACATCTTTGAAAATATCCGGATTTTCTTTATAAATATGAGTAGGTGTATCTTCCCAAGTGTTTTTATTTTTCTTGAATTTTTTGAACATTAAATCACCTCGAGTATATTTTAACATGAAAAGAATTTAAAAATATGTAAATAAAAGTGTAATTATGAATAAACTTTTGTTTTTAGCTTGCTTAGTGTGTGATATAATACTTTTTAGAAGTAAAAGATTTTTTAGAAAAGGGGAATACTATGTCAGAGATAGAAAAGCGTATTGCAGATGTGCGAAAGCGTATGGAAGATGCAAAGAAACGTTCTCCGTACAAACAAGATGTAACGCTTGTTGCAGTAACAAAGTTTCATTCGCTTGCCGAGATGGAAGAAGCAATTGATTGCGGGATAACATATGTAGGTGAAAACAGAGTTCAAGAAATGGAACAAAAGTACAGATTACTTCAAAAACCCGTACATTGGAATTTGCAGGGACATTTGCAAAAAAATAAAGTAAAGAAAGTTATTGCGATGGATTGCCTTATACATTCGGGAGATTCATTGTCTATTTTAAAGGAAATAAATAAACGTGCGGCTGCTATAGGTAAAGTGCAGGATGTTCTTCTGGAATTCAATATTTCCGGTGAAGAAACGAAGCATGGGCTTAAACCCGAGGAATTCGAAGAAGCCGTTCAACTTGCAAAAGAATTGCCGAATATTTGTGTAAGAGGTTTGATGTGCATGGCACCTGAAGAGGGTGAAGATGTAATTCGTCCGGTATTCAAAAAGGGTCATGAAATGTGGGAAAAGTTGAAAGAATATTTCCCGAAAGGACAGATTTCAATTTTGTCGATGGGTATGTCCGGAGACTTTGAAATAGCAATTGAAGAAGGATCTAATATGGTTAGGGTAGGTACTGCGATTTTCGGTGCCAGAGACTACACGAGAGGAGTTAATTTATGAGTTTCTTAGATAAGTTGAAAGACCAGTTCGTTGATCGTGACGAGGATTATGAGGAAGAATATGAGGATGAAGAAGAGGAAATTTCCGTACCTTCGCAACCGGCACACAGCAGTGCGGCTGTAGCTCGTGGAGTTTCCGTAAGACAGACAAAACCGTATACCATGGTTGTCGTAAGTCCTCAAAGTTATGAAGATGCCGAAAAAATCGGAGATCATTTGAAAGAATCTCGTCCGGTAGTTATGAATATGGAAAAGACCGATGATGAGCAGGCAAGAAGAATTGTAGATTTCGTACAGGGCATAATGTATGCTCTTGACGGCAGAATCGATCATATTTCTGAAAATATTTATCTTTGCGCGCCGAACAATATGAGTGTATCTCGTGAGAGTTTTGCCGACATAGGTAACAATACCGAAGGTGCGGCAGTACCTCAGTGGGAAGCCGTAAGTCGTTAATGTCATTTATTCGTAAATTGATAAATTGGATAAAATCCCAATTTGTCGAAGATGAAGTAAATGATTATGAAGAAGAGCAATCCGTACAGGCAGGCGCGCTGCCTGCCCGCACAGCTCGACCGCTTGAAGCGGTAATTATCAAACCCGAAAAGTATTCTGACGCAAAGAAAGTTACAAATGAATTGCAGAATGACAAAGTTGTGATAGTTATTTTACAAGATAATATTTTACACGAAGATGCAAGTAAATTTGTCGATTTCATGAGCGGGGCGGTATATTTCGGAAAAGGTACCGTCGAATACTTTGAAGATCGTGTACTTATATGTGCACCGTCATGTGTACGCATGCAAACAGACGAATTACATAGATATTCGGATATTCCGGTATGGAAAGGAGTAGATGAATGAACGTAATTATAGTCGGATGCGGAGCAATGGGAGGTGCGGTTCTTTCAGGATGTCTTGAAAAAGGTATATGGAAGAGACGCGAAGTAAAAATCTTATCCAAAAATGAAAAATCATCAAAAGAAAAAGCGGAAAAATATGGCGTTTTTTACATTAAAGATGAAAAAGAAATTGAAGAAGCGGACGTTGTATTGATAGCGGTAAAGCCGCATATCGTGCCGTCCGTTTTGGATAAAATATCGAAGTATGGCCCCAAGCATGTAATTTCACTTGCAGCTGCGGTGACGCTTTCGGATCTTTCAAAAAAACTTCCGAAAGAAACCGAAGTGGTACGAGTTATGCCGAATACTCCGGCATCGGTAGGTGCAGGTTTGACGGCAATAACATGCAAAGACAATGTAAGTGAAAAATTTCTTGAAGAAACGGAAAAAATATTCAATGCACTCGGTGAAACGGTTGTAGTTACCGAAAAAGAACTGGATGCATTGGGAGCATTGTCCGGATCCGGTCCCGGTTATGCGTTCGTAATAATGGATGCACTTTCGGATGCCGGAGTTGAAATCGGACTTTCAAGAAAACTTGCCACGAAAGCTGCCGCACTCACATTATATGGTGCAGGCAAAATGGCACTTGAAACGAAAAAACACCCCGGAGAATTGAGAGATGAAGTGACAAGTCCCGGCGGAACGACAATCGCTGGAATACATGCCATGGAAAAAGCCGGAATAAGAACTGCGTTGAAAGACGGAGTTTTAGCGGCATTTCAAAAAACAAAAGAAATGAGCAAAAAATGAAAGAAAGAGAAAAAATAATAAACTTTTTCTCCTCATCGGGAGATGAAGCGAAAGAAATGGCAATAAGGCTTGTCGATCTTGCCGAATCCGTAGAACGGGGACGACCGTTTACAGTAAGTTCATTCATGTCGCCCCTTTCCATACAGATAGGGCAAACAATTGCCGCACACATGAAAACCGTCACAAGCTCATACAACGGCGGATATCATGAAGCGGAACGTGTAAAAGTGGCATTTCAGTCAAATGATTACGGAGGCAAAGTAAATTATGAAATAAGTTTGCTTTCCGTAACATGGGATGACCGTTTCAGACTTATAGGACACAGAGATGTATTGGGAAGTCTTATGGGACTGGGAATTGAAAGAGAAGTGCTTGGAGATATACTCATGCAAGGCGCACAAGCGCAAATACTTGTAGACGGTAAAATGTCGGAGTACATAAAAAGCAATTTCACAAAAGTTGCAATGGTACCGGTACAAGTAGAAGAAATTCCGCTTGAAGAATTGAAGGTACCGGAGCAAAAAGCGAAAGAAATACGTGCGATGGTAGCATCAATGCGACTTGATGCGGTGGGTGCCGCAGGATTCGGACTGTCAAGGACCAAAATGGTACAAATGATAGACGGAGACAGAGTACAAGTAAACTGGCAATCCGCAAAAAGCGTATCTCAGACAGTAAAAGTCAAAGATATAATAAGCATACGCGGAAAAGGACGCATTGAAATTGAAGAAATAACCGGAAAAAGCCGAAAAGGCAGAACCGGACTTTTAATAAATCGTTTCAAATAAGATTTAGGAGGAACAGCATGATTACACCGATGGATATACATAATAAAACATTTTCACGTCAACTTAGAGGTTACTCACAAGAAGAAGTAAACGCATTTTTGGAAGAATTGGCAAGTGACTATGAAAAAATATATCGCGAGCATCGTGAAGCGGAAGAAGAAATGGACACCATAAGAACAAAATTACGTAATTATGAAAAAATGGAAGCAACGATGTCCTCCACTTTGGTAATGGCACAAGAAACTGCCGAAAACGTAAAAAGAGCGGCGGAAAAAGAAGCGGAACTTTGCATACGTGAAGCAAAAACAAAAGCAAGTAAAATAGTAGCGGATGCGGAAAGCGCACGCCGAGAAATAAATGCAAATCTGATCAAGACGGAAGGCGATTTGAACCTTTACATAGAAAAAATACTTTCAAACTTCAAATCCGCATTCTCGCTTGTCGAAGCATGCAAATCGACACCGGCACCGAAAATAATCGAAGAACCGGAAAACGCACCGCATGAAGATGATTTATATGCGGAAGAACTTTCGTCAAAAGCGGAAGAAACTGAAGAAATTGAAGAAACGACAGAAAATAAAGAAGAAAGCACTGAAGCGGACGCTCAGGAAAAAACGGAAGAAAGCAATGAATGAAAAAAATTGGATAACGGAGTATGTCGATAAAAATCTCGGATTTACTCTGAAAATAAAAGAAATGCTCCTTGACGAGCAAACACCGTACCAACACATACAAGTTGCGGAAACCGAAAGATACGGACGAATTCTCATACTTGACGGAGTATTTCAAACATCGGTAAAAGAAGAATGGACATACCACGAAATGATAACGAACATACCGATGATGGCACATCCTAATCCCGAACGAGTACTCATAATCGGAGGAGGAGACGGAGGCGCCGCCCGAGAAATATTAAGACATGAAACCGTAAAACAATTGGACATATGTGAAATCGACAAAAGAGTTGTAGAAGTATCTCAAAAATATTTTCCGACAATATCAAAAGAAATAAACGAAAAAAACGGAAAACTGAAAATGCACATAGGTGACGGGATTGCATTTGTAAAAGAAATAGAAAACTTTTTCGATTTGATAATAATAGACTGCTCCGATCCCATAGGGCCGGGAGAAGGACTTTTTACAAGAAACTTTTACAAAGACGCAAAAAAAGCACTTCGTAAAAACGGAATTATAGTACAACAGACCGAATCGCCGATAGTACAACAAAAAACCGTACACGAAGTATACAAAGCCATGACAGACGTATTTACAAATGTAAATGTATTTTTGGCATATGTACCGATATATCCGGAATGTCTGCACTCATTCATGGCGGCATCGGACGATATTGACATAAGAAATGCAAAAATAACAAGAAAACATCCTACACCTATGAAGTACTACAACGAAGAAATACAAAAAAGCGCTTTTGTATTGCCTGAATTTATAAAAGAAGCCATATATAAAGGGAAATATACATTTTAAATTGAAAAAGGAGGAACGACATGGAATGCATAAATAAAATTATTACGGAAGTGCTGAAATTTTTATGTCGATACCTTAACCTATGCGCAATACCGTGGTTGTGGGGAATATCTCACGTAACGATCGGACACGAAGACCATGTACTTGAAATAGGATGCGGAAACGGCAAAAGAATTAAAAATCTCATACAAAAAGCACCGTCCGGACAAGTATTCGGACTGGATAAATCCGAAGAAAAAATAGAAGAGGCGAAAAAACTCAACAAAAAAGAAATAGAAGAAGAAAACTGTGCATTCGTAGCCGGAGATCCCGAGCACCTTCCTTTCGAACGCAACTATTTCCACTTGGTAACTGCATACAACTCATTGTACAAATGGGAAAATCCGGAAGAAGTATTCAAAGACATATTGAGAGTACTGAGACCCGGATCAGTATTTTTACTCGTAGACAAAATGTCGAACTGTCCGATTTGTGAATACATAACAGGAATTTGCAAAACGGAATGTGAAAAAACATACACACTGGATGCGTTAAAAAGTATGCTTGAAAAAACAGGATTTGTAGAAATTGAAACGGACACGAAATTCGGTAAAACTGCAATAGCCGCACGCAAACCGGAAAGACTTGCGGAAAGATACGACAATCATGAAAGATTTGCACAAACCAAGAAATATTTCAATCGTATTTTAAGTACGCTTCTTTGCATCGGAATTATGGCGGTAATTATAAAGTTGATAAAGAGAAAATAACAAAGCTTCTCCGTAAGGAGAGTCTTTGTTATTTATGTTATAATTAAAGGAGGCTTTTATAAAATGAAAAATATTCAAAAAATTATAACAGCACTTATAACGGTTGTATTTGCAATTGTATTACCGATTGGAATAAATGCAAACGATTCCTTCATTGCAGGCGAAGGACTTGAACCGCTGGAAAAAGTACAAAAAGATTTTATATATGAAAACAGAGAAATACAAGGACAAACGATAGCGGTACCGATTAGCAAAGACAAATGCATACTGTATCGAGTAAGAGTAAACCTTGCAATAGAAAGAAAAATAAATGAATTTGTAGAAGAACTTAAACAAAGAAATGTAGAAAGCGAAACTAGCGGATGGATGCAATGGCAAATCGGGCAAAGGAAAGTTGAAAACGAAAATACCGGAGATAGTTTGGTATTGATAAAAACCTACTATGTAAAAGGCGGAGTGCATCCCGTATCGTTCATACAAGGAATGACATTCGATAAAAAGGGGAATGAAATACCGTTTAAAGAACAAAAATCCATAGAAAAATTATTGAAAACCGATATAGACAAATGGGTAAAAACGACGGCAAAAAAAGAAGGGCATCAACTATTTGAAGATACAAATGTAGAAGAACTTCCGCAAAATTATTACATAGGCAGAAACGGAAAAACATATGTATTATTTCAAGAATACGACATTGCGCCCTACTCGGAAGGATGGATAGGGCTTCCGGTTGAAATTTGAAAGTGAGGAAAATTTATGAAAAAGGCACTATCTATATTACTGGCATTGGGATTGATTGCCGGAACATACATTACAGCACATGCACAAGATGATCGCAGAAGCATAACCGTAACTGGAACAAGTGAAATCAGCGTACCGTCAGACTTGGCGATAATGAGAATAAGTGTAACGACACAATCGAAATCTGCAGACGAAGCCGTAAAAGAAAATGCAATAAAAATAAATGCGGTAAAAGCCGCACTCCAAAAAGAAGGATTTTCAAAAGAATCTTTGAAAACGGACAACTACAGACTTTACAAAACAAATAAATACGACGAAAAAGACAAAGACGAAATGGAAACGTATGAAGCGGTACATACAATAAAAGTAAAAACAGAAGATTTGCAAAAAACCGGCATGATAATTGATGCCGCGACAAATGCAGGTGCGACCGACATAGATTCACTCTCATTCACATTGAAAGACAGCAAAAAATATCAAAGTCAAGCACTCGCAAATGCAATACTCGATGCAAAAAGCAAAGCTGAAACAATAGCGAAAACACTTCATAAAAAAATAATAAACATCATATCAGTAAGTGAAGGAAGCGTGGATATAAATCCATATAATTTCAGAAGTAAAATGTTGGCAGCCGACATGGGATCAACATCAATAGAAAGCGGAGAAACGCATGTAAGCGGAGAAATAACCGTAGTATTCGAAATAGGATAAAAAGAAAAGCCGGAGGCTTATCTGAATTTACAGATATCCTCCGGTTTTAATTTCGGAACAAAATAATTTTCGTCTTTATCCACATAATACTTAAGCGAGTTGTCCTTTACATCTACAACGGTAGACGTATGAGAAGGATAACCCAATGCGAGAGTAAGCAAAGGAGTCAACCCATCGGGAATTTCAAGAATTTCTTTTAATTTTACGAAATTCACATTACCGATAACGCAACTTCCCACACCATGCACATACGCATTGAGAGCCAAATTGCGTACTGCAATACCCGCATCTGTTTCTGCAGGATAATTACCTTGCTTGCAAACAACGATGAGAAGCGTAGGAGTTTCACCCTCTTTAGGCGTGCCGATTTCCTTAGGTAAAGAAGCGGCCCAATGAAGACAGGGGAAAACCTTTCTCAAAACGTCATCGGAAGAAATTACATAATAACGCAACTTCTGTGCATTTCTGCTGCAACTTACCAATGAAACATTTCTCATCAATTCATCAATTACAGACTTGGGAACGGGAACTTGCTTAAAACGTCTGTAAGATCTGCAACGCAAACAAAGACTTGAAAAATCCATTATTTAAACTCCGCAATAACTTCAATCTCGCAAACTGCACCGCCCGGCAAAGCGGTAACACCGATGCAACTTCTTGCCGGTTTACTTATGAAATGCTTTGCATAAACGGCGTTGAACTTTTTGAACTCACCCATATCGGTCAAGAAACAAGTTGTTTTTACAACATCACTCATGGAAAGACCCGCCTCTTTCAAAACGGCCTTGATGTTGGCGCAAATTTGTTCAGCCTGTTCATCAACGGAATTTCCGGCAAGTTTTCCGGTAGAAGGAATAAAACCTATTTGACCGGAAATAAAGAGAAGATTGCCGGTCTTAATTGCCTGAGAATATGGACCGATAGCCGCCGGCGCATTTTCAGAATAAATAATTTTCATAAAAAATACCTCCTTGTCAACTACAGTATACAACAAAAAAATAAAAACGTCAGTCAAAAAGCTTGTAATTTCATATCCATATAATTTAATATATATACAAAGGAGGGGGATAAAACGAAATGGAAGATTTTCAATTTTATACACCCGTAAAAGTATACTTCGGACAAGACTCACACGAGAAACTTGCTTCAATATGCAAAAACAAAAAAGTGATGCTCGTGTACGGACAAAAAGCGATAAAAGAAAACGGAGTATATGAAGAAATAACAAGAATACTCAACGAAAATGATATTTCCTACACAGACTTCGGAGGCAACAAACTTCCTTTATACAAAAAAATACTTGAAGCGGTAGAAATATGTAAAAAAGAAAAAATAAATTGCATCATCGGAATCGGCGGATGCACCTGTATGGACATGGCAAAAATAATATCGTTCGTATGTATGAATGAAGACCATGAAGACTATATATTTGCAAAAAAAGACCCCGTAGGCAAAAAACACCTCGAAACAATACTCATACCGACATACGCATCGGGTGGAAGTGAGATAGACGCCGTATCGGAAGTGGACGACTTGGAAAAGCATCGTCACGGTTCACTCTACGGAATATACGCCGACTATGCAATACTGAACCCCGAATTTACATACTCTGTAAGCAAAAAACTCACTGTAAACGGAGCATTGGTCAGCTTTATACAAATGGCGATAAGCTACATCAAAAATGAAAATCCGGTAGGAAAAGTAATCGGACGAGCATTGATGAAAATGCTTCTGCAAGACATCGACAATATTGCAAACAGACTTAAAAACTACGAACTTCGTGCAGAATTTATGTGGCTGTCATCAATGTCGACAGTAGGATTTCTTTCGGCAGGTATGGGCGGATCATACGCATGGAGCATATACTCGTTTGAAACCATAGCGGAGGCACTCTACGGAATAGATTATCGTACATCCATGGTAATATTCTTTCCGGCATGGCTTAAAGTTGCAGTAAAGAAATTTCCCGAAGAAATAAAAGCGTTCGTAGTGGAAATATTCGACATAGACGGAAGATTTCTCCCTGAAAAAGCGGTAGAAAAAGCGTGCAAAAAATGGTACAAACTTTTAGACGAAGCACAACTTCCCACATCATACGACCAAATAGGAAAAAGACCGGAAGAAAAAGATTTGAAATTTGAAATAAAAAGATACCTTGAAAAACCTTTCACCGAAGAGGAAGTATATGAAATGATGAAATTGTCCTTCAAAGGTAATTGAAAACAAAAAAATAAACAAACGGAAAATCGGAGCAATCACTTCGATTTTTTCAATTTCTTATTTAAATCTATAGTAAATAAATTAAATCGGATATGAATTAATTTAAAATCATAAATAACGGTTTTTAAAACGGTATACATTGTATTAATATTGAAGCGAGTTTCTTGTAAAATTGTAAAGACTTAAAAAATTTATCGTATCGACAAAAAGAAATCGCAAGAAACGTGTCGTAAGCCAAAAAGTAATAAACAATATGTGTTTTATGGATTTGAAAACAATCGGAGTTCTAAATTAATAAAAGAATACATTAATTATTACAGTAACGGAAAAAATTCAAAAGAAAAAACGGATGCTGACCTATAAGTTACAGGGCATCCGTTTTATAAAATTAAATTATGTCCGGTTTTCGGTTTTAAATTATTTTTGTTTTTCAGTTGTCAAATTATTTACTACACGAACAATCCATTGTTCTCCGCCGGTGAAGCGGCTGTTGTATTTTCTTGTTTCAAATTCCAGTTTCGTTTTCAGATTTTCTACGAGAATTTCCGTTTTTTTCAATTTTTGCAACAAAGTTGCATTTCTCAGTTCTTCATTGCAGAGCGGGCAATTGTAATTTTTTACGTATTTCATGTTCAATCTGGATTTACAATTTTTACATGTCAGAAATTCCGCTTTGAATTTTTCTTTTATTTCTTTTTTATAATTTTCAAGCAGAGTTTTTTTCTTTTCAAGTTTTTCCGAAAGTGTAATTATTTTCGGTGAGGGTTCTATACCGATTTTATACTTTACCGCATATGTGTGAGGAATTTCCGTAAGGTATTGCATTGCTTGAAATTTTGTGTTGAATATTTTTTCTTTGAAAAACAATCCTTTTAAAATTTTATTTATTTCTCTTTTCTTTAGGCCTTCGTCAAGATAGAGTTTTATTATATGGTCTTTTATTTCCTGTGTTCGCATTGTGAGTGCAAATTCAAGGTAAAACTCCTTTTTTGAAAGCAGTGAAGGTTTATTTTTTTCGGTTTCTTTTGTAATTTTTTGTTCAGTTTTTTTGTTCGTTTTGTTTTCCGTTTGTGTATTTTTTGTAAAGTCGAAAAGTGATAATTCTTCCATATATGCTCCGATAGGTAAAATAGATCAGAATTGATTATCCTTTTTTGTATGTGTAATTTTTTGCAAATTCCATGAAATTTTGTATTATGAATTCTTTTACGATTTTTGCCGGTTCAGAAAGTTCTTTTCCTTCTATCCATGACAGATTAAGATATCTTTCGCATTTCGGCGATTCGATTTGGAGTAATTTTATTTGTGTTCCTCTAAGTCCGTGCCATGTGATTTCCGGTACTAGGGATATACCCAGACCTGCACGTATAAATTCGGTTACCGCAGTTATACTGTCGCTTTCCAGTATTGTTTGCGGTACGAATCCGGCTTTTTGACAGAAGTGATCCGTTATCGTTTCACCCGTTTTTGAAGGTTCGAGTGATATAAATCCCGAGTTTTTATAATCTTCGAGTTTACATGATGTTTTTTTTGTATTTTCATCTGTTTCTGCAAGTGCAAGAATTATATTCTCTTTCAAAAGAGTAACGATGTTTTTTCCTTTCGGTGGTGTAAAACTTGTCGTAAAGAATAAATCTGCCGATTTTGCCGAAGTTTTTGAGAGCTGGTTTGTTTTTTGATGGATTTCAAAATGTATTTCCGGATGATGACGGTGGAATGTGGTTAAAAATGCAGGAAATGTAATAGAATTTGACGATATTGATATTTTTACCGTCATTTTTTGTTTTTCTTTTATTCTTGCAATTTCTTTTTTTGCTGCATCGAGTTCTTCCATTATATGATTTGTGTGAAGCAGCAGTATTTCACCGTAGTGTGTGAGTACGATATTTCTTCCACGTCTTTCAAACAGCGGTACGCCAAGTTCGGTTTCCATAACTTTTACGATATGGCTCAGTGACGGTTGTGATATGTGTAAAATTTCCGCAGCTCTTGTAATGTGTTGCAGTTCTGCAATTTTTTGGAAATATCTGAGACCTAAAAGAGTAAGTTTCATAGGCATCTCCTTGTAGGAACAATAAAAATTTGTAAATAATGGTACTCTTGATTAATTGTATAACATGTAGGTAATATCATCTTTATTTGCGTCAATATTTTATATTAAAATATTGATAGATTTATAAATTATAAATACGTTAACGCAAAAATTGAATATCTGGTATGAAATACAATTATTAAGAGATAATTTTTATCATACATTTTAATTATACACTATTTTAGATAAATAAAAAAATTTTACATATTTATGAGTTATATATTTTTATGAGCTCATTAAGTGTATAATGTTTATCGAGGGGGGATTTGTGTGCGTGCTACTTCGTTGGTTTTTCCTATATATGCCGACGGTAAGGTTTTATTAGGACGTAAAAAACGCGGAATGGGTTTCGGCAAGTGGAACGGTTTCGGCGGTAAAATAGAAGACGGTGAAACGATGCGTGAGTGTGCGGTTCGTGAGTTGTATGAGGAGTGCGGTATTTCGGCAGCGGTTGAGGATTTGGAGTTTGTTGCGGATATTTATTTCGATCAACCGTCCGACAGAAGTTGGTCGCATCCCGGAGCGATTTATTTTTTAAGAAAGTGGAAGGGAACTTTTACGTCTTCGGATGAAATGGAACCGAGAGTGTTTTCACTTGAGCATTTTCCTTATGATGAAATGTGGCAGGCGGATAAAATTTGGTTGCCAATGATTTTTTCGGGGAGAACCGTAAAAGGTTTGATTACTTTTGATTTTGACGGAAGTACCGTTCTTTCGTATTCTTTTGAAGATGCTATATTGTCCGATAGCGATAAGAAATATGATTGTAAATAAAAAAACATCGCTTTTTGCGATGTTTTTCAGCTTTTGGCACTACTCAACGTGGTGTCTATTTTATTTTCCGGTTTTTGCGATATACGTATTATTTCTTTTCGTATTTCTTCTTTTTCGGTATCGTTTTCTTCGGTGAGTTTTTGCAGTTTTACGTACGATTTATCTTCGTTCTTGAAAGGCGTTTCTATCTGTTTTGAAAGTCTTTCGTATGCCAGTGTGAGTTCTCTTTTTCCGTTTTTCGGTGTTATTACAAGTCTTCCTCCATCGATTTTTCCTGTTCCGCAGAGTAAACCGTCCACCTCTTTACTTCCGTGTTGAACTTTGTGTAATACATTTATTGTACCGTCGTCGTTTTCGGTGAATGTTACCGTTTCAAGATTTTTTATATGATCTCCGGTCCAATTTATTCCGGCATCTTGCACGCCCCACCATGTTCCTTGCCAAGGTTCACGTTTCGTGTAGAAGAAAAAAGCAATTGTGACGCCTATTATAGCGATGAGTAGAATCAAAAATGCAATCAGTTTACTTTTTTTCATACTTCTTCCTCCATGTGTAAATTATACAATTAATTATCTTCTATGAAAAGTAAAAAAATTTATTTTCATGGAATTTGAATTTAAACGACATGTGAAGTTTTGTTTTAAAACAGTCAAAAAATGCTTTAAAATGCTTTTAAATGCGTTTCTATGGTATAATGTATATGTAAAAATTGTATAAAAAAGGAGTAATTATGGATTGGCAAGAAGGTAAAATAGTTTCTACACCGCTGGAAGGTCAGATGAAAAATTCTTACATCGACTATGCCATGTCGGTTATCGTTACTCGTGCATTACCTGATGTGCGTGACGGTTTGAAGCCGGTGCATAGACGTATTTTGTACGCCATGCAAGAATCCGGTATGATTTCATCGAAACCGTTCAGAAAGTCTGCACGTCTTGTCGGGGATGTACTCGGTAAGTATCATCCGCACGGTGATATTGCCGTTTATGAGTCTGCAGTTCGTATGGCTCAAGATTTTTCGACTCGTTACCTCTTGGTTGACGGTCACGGAAATTTCGGTTCGGTTGATGGTGACTCCGCTGCCGCAATGCGTTATACGGAAATGCGTATGGCAAAAATTTCCGCAGAAATGTTGCGTGATATTGATAAAGACACTGTCGATTTCATGCCGAACTATGACGGTTCATTGCAAGAACCTGTAGTTCTTCCTTCACGTATTCCGAATTTATTGGTGAACGGTTCTTACGGTATTGCCGTAGGTATGGCAACGAATATTCCGTCACATAATTTGGGTGAAGTTGTTGACGGATTGTGTGCGATGATTGATAATCCTGAGATTACCGTAGATGAATTGATGAATTATGTAAAAGGTCCGGATTTTCCTACCGGCGCAATCATCATGGGTAAAAAGGGTATTCAAGATACATACCGCACAGGCCGAGGCAGTATAAAAGTACGTGCAAAAACGGAAATTGAAGAAATGTCGCACGGAAAAAATCGTATTGTCGTAACGGAGATTCCTTACCAGGTAAATAAAGCACGTCTTGTTGAAAATATAGCGGAATTGAGCAAGCAAAAAGTTATTGAAGGAATTACCGCTTTGCGTGATGAATCGGATCGTAACGGTATGCGTATCGTTATCGAACTCAGAAGTGATATAAATCCGCAAATTATGCTCAACAACTTGTTCAAGCATACTCAACTCGAAATAAATTTCGGTGCGATAATGCTTTCTCTTGTAGACGGTCATCCACGTGTATTGTCCTTGAAACAGATGATGTACTACTACTTGAAACATCAGGAAGAAGTTATTACAAGAAGAAGTCGCTACGAGTTGGACAAAGCGAAAGCAAAGGCACACATACTCGAAGGTTTGCTTATTGCACTCGACCATATAGATGAAGTAATAAAAACCATTCGTGCATCGAAAACGGACGGCGAAGCAAAAGATTCTTTGATGTCGAAATTTGAATTGTCCGAAAAGCAATCGGTTGCGATATTGGATATGCGTTTGCGTCGTTTGACAGGACTTGAACGTGAAAAAATTGAATCCGATTACAAAGATGTAATGGAAGTAATAGCATACTTGGAGGATTTATTGTCCGACAGAAACAAGATTATGAAAGTCGTAAAAGACGAATTAATCGAAATAAAGGAAAAATTCGGCGATGAAAGAAGAACTCAATTCGAAAAAAGTACGGAAGGTTTCGATTTGACGGATCTCGTTCCCGATGAACCTATGACGATTACCGTTACAAAGCATAATTACATCAAGCGTATGGAATCAAGTGATATACGTATTCAACGTAAAGGCGGACGCGGTGTCAGCGGAATGAAGATGAAAGATGACGATTATGTTTGGAAAATAATGAATACGTCCACACACAACAGATTACTTTTCTTTACCGATGAAGGTAAAGTATATCTGAAATCCGTTATCGAGTTCCCGCTTTCAAGCAGAACTGCACGTGGAAGTGCGTTGATAAACTTCATTCCTACACTTGAAAAAGATGAACGTGTAACGGAAATGCTCGATCCGGACATGTCGACTGAAGGCGTAAAATACCTGCTTATGATTACAAGATACGGTTATGTAAAGAAAACATTAATCGAAGAATACAAGCATATAAATAAAAACGGTATTATAGCACTTCGTTTGAATGAAGGTGACCGTCTTGTAAAAGTTATTCCGGTTGTCGGTGATGAAGACGTTATATTGGGTACGAGAAAAGGTATGGCGATACGTTTCTCGATAGCAGATGACGAAATAAGAGCGGTAGGGCGTGTAGCCGCCGGCGTTCATGGCATAAAATTATCCACAGGAGATGAAGTTGTCGGTGCGGTAATAGCCGATGAAAAAGATATTTTCACAATATCCGCAGACGGAAATGCAAAACGAAATAAAGAAAGCGCTTACCATGTACAAGGCAGAAACGGTAAAGGCGTAAGAAACTTCAAACGCGGATTCGAAGTAGTTGCACTTGTAGCTGCAGATGACAATGATGAACTTGTCGGAGTATCCGAAGGCGGTATTACGATAAAAACATCGGCATCTCAAATTTCAAGCAAAAAAGCGAAAGCCGGTCAGGGAGTAATTCTCCAACGTCTTGAAGAAGGCGATCGTATAGCATCAATTGATGTAGTACCGGAAGAAAACGAAGAAGAATAAAAAATAAAAGCATGAAGTACTTATATGTACCTCATGCTTTTTCATTTCAAAAACGTTTAGATAATTTTATCGCACGCCATTTTGCAAGTGCTTCATGAGCCTCTTTCGGAGCATCGCCTGTAAGATTGAAATGTCCTTTTATTCTTTTTGTTATATCATCGGTGTCGATATATGCCTCAAACGTTTTATACAACTCCGTTTTCCTTATTTCATCAGCTAAATTCATAGGGCCTCCTTTTCTATATAATAACATGAAAAATTATCGTTACAATTCCGAAATTATTTACTTTGAAACAAATTTAAGAAAATATAAAAAAACCTTTGACAAAATTCATTTTACGTTTATAATTAGTGCAACTTCAAAATAAGGTATACGAAAAATCCTTTGAAGGGAATGAGTAATTTACTCAAGTAAATAACAGAGAGCCGATGTTTGGTGCAAGTCGATGTTTACCGGTAGATGAAAATCCTCCCTGAGGTGCAGACCTGAATTATTTAATTAAGGGCTGACGTAATTTCCACGTTATAGGAAACGCGTATGTTAGTACGTTGTAGAGCGTCTGAATTATTTTCAGGAACCTGGGTGGTAACGCGGCATAGCCGTCCCTCAATATGAGGGGCGTTTTTTTATACCTTTTTGCCTCTTTGCTCTAAACACTGACGAAATAATGTTTTAACGGAGGTGTATTATGAAGAAATTTTTTGAACTTTTATCGAAGTATTTCGGCGTTATGGCAGTGGTATTTCTGCTATTGGGACTTTTCACATCCGACAAATGGCTGTGGGTAATGGGAAATGTAAAAGGCGTTTTCGTTATGAGCCTGATGCTCGGCCTGATTATGTTCGGAATGGGAACTACATCCGATTACAAAGATTTTTTGGGAATTTTCAAAAGGCCGAAAGATGTATTCTTGGGAGCGTTGGCACAGTATACGATAATACCGTTCTTGGCATTTGCACTTGCAAAACTGTTCCAACTTGATGACGGACTTACCGCAGGACTTGTACTCTTGGGCACTTGCCCCGGAGGTACGACATCAAATGTCATCACATACATGAGTAAAGGAGATTTGGTATATTCGGTAACGATGACATCCGTATCCACATTGTTTTCTCCGATAATGACACCGCTGCTTACATTTTGACTCATAGGTGCGAACATAAAATTCGATCCGGTCGGAATGTTTCTCTCGATACTGGAAATAGTAATACTTCCAGTAGCATTGGGACTTATGCTTAAAACATTTCTTTCGAAAGTCGGAGAAACGGTTGCATCTTACACACCGGGCGTATCATCACTTACAATATGCCTGATACTTGCCGGAGTAATCGGTGCATCGCATGATGCGATACTCAACCATTTCGGAATGATAATGCTTGTAGTTGTACTCTTCAACTTGTTCGGTTACTTACTCGGATTTGCAGCGGCAAAACTCAACGGACTTTCGTGGAAAAAATCCGTAACACTTGCAATAGAAGTAGGAATGCAGAATTCCGGACTTGCGACAGGACTTTCAAAAGTTCATTTTGCAAGTTTACCGGCAGCTGTAATACCGGCAGCTGTAATACCGGGAGCATTATTTTCGGCATGGTTCACCATATCCGGCGCAGTACTTGCATGGGTATGTACAACTTACCTGAATCCGTACTTCGACAAAGAAAATAATGATGACACATCAAAAAATGAAAATGTCGCAGTAAGTGCTTAAAAGATTAAATTCATTAAAATATTTAACACAAAAGGAGTGTATTAAAATGGAACATCAATTTTTACCAAGTTACACATTAGGAGAAGACGCTTATGACGCAGTACCGAAAATCTGCGGAGAATTCGGGAAAACTGCAGTTATTATCGGAGGAAATAAAGCCAGAGCGGCAGCCGAAGAAGAACTCAGAAAATCCTGTAAAGGCAAACTTGAAATTACGGACTCTCTGTGGTACGGAGATGATGCAACATTTGAAAATGCGGACGCTTTGAAACAACACGAAAGCGTACAAAAATCCGACATGATTTTTGCAGTCGGAGGCGGTCGTGCAATTGATACCGTCAAAAAAACAGCAGGTGAAATGAATAAACCGTTATTTGTATTTCCTACACTTGCATCAAACTGTGCACCCGTTACTGCGGTAGGTGCGTACTACTATCCGACACACGCATTCAGAAGCGTATGGTATGCACACCGTCCTTCATACCACACATTTATCAATACAAGAGTAATTGCTGAAGCACCGACCGAATACTTCTGGGCAGGAATCGGTGACGCACTCTCAAAATAGTATGAAGTGTAATTCTCATCAAGAGGAGACGAATTGAGTTACAGCAGAGGATTGGGAGTACAACTTGCAAGAAACTGTTCTGAATGATTACTCCGCTACGGAGAAGAAGCATTGAAAGCCGTTGAAAAAATGAAGTGAACAAAGATGTAGACTATGTAGTTCAAAATATTATTTGCTCAACGGGAATTATTTCAAACTTGGTACTCGAAGATTACAACTCGAGCCTTGCGCACGCACTTTACAACAGTCATACCGGCACACCTCACGAAGGAAAGCACTTGCACGGAGCGGTAATTGCATGGGGCGTACTCGTACTTTTGACAATGGATAAACAATTTGAAGAACGTGACAAAATGTATCAGTTCTGCAAAAACACAAAACTTCCGCACAAACTTGCACACATCGGATTAACCGATCCGACCGAACTTGTAAAGAATGCACTTACAAAACCGGATTTAAGAAAAACGGCATATCCGGTAACGGAAGAAATGGTACTTAAAGCAATTTACGATTTGGAAAAATTGGGATAAAACACAAAAGGCACTCTGTAATGGAGTGTCTTTTCATTTGAAAATATATTGAAACGAAATTTATATAATATGTAAAAATAAATAATTATAAACATTAATGAAATAATTTTGTGAAATGCAAATAAAGCGTGTAAAGTTTTTTTGCTTGACATGGTTTTGCAGTTACTATATAATTACTTAGGTGTGGTGATGGTATGTCATTGGAAAAAATTGTACAAAAGGGTGAATTGCTTGACATATACGGTAAACTTTTGACGAAAAGACAAAGAGAATGCTTGGAATTGTACTACGATGAAAATCTTACATTGGCGGAAATTGCCGAGCATTTCAATATTTCCCGTCAGGCCGTACATGATGCGATGCGACACGGTGAAGAACAACTTTATACTTATGAGAAAGAACTCAATATTGTTACAAAAAGAAAAGAAAGACAAAACAATGTAGAAAAGTTGAAAAATCTTTTGTCCGGAAAAACGGACAGTCGTATAGAAACTCTTTTAGATTTTTTATCGGAATGAAGGTGAACAAATGGCGTTTGAAAATTTAGGCGATAAACTGCAAAAAGCTTTTAAAGATTTGCGCGGTAAGGGTAAATTATCCGAATCCGATATAGACGGTGCTTTGCGTGAAGTCAGAAAAGCACTTTTGGAAGCAGATGTAAATTTCAAAGTTGCAAAAGATTTTATTGCACAAGTTCGTGAAAAAGCAATCGGTGAAGAAGTTTTCGGAAGTTTGAAGCCGGATCAAACCGTCATTAAAATAGTTCGTGACGAATTGACTCAACTTTTGGGTGGAACTCAAAGTAAAATCACCATGTCATCTAAAGGATTGACAACGATTATGCTTGTAGGTCTGCAAGGTGCAGGTAAAACTACAACGGTAGGTAAACTTGCATTGATGCTCAAGAAAAAAGGCAAAAATCCTTTGCTTGCAGCATGTGACGTTTATCGTCCGGCGGCAATCAAGCAGTTGCAGGTACTTGCATCGCAAGTCGGAGTTTCGGCATTCACGATTGAAGGTTCAAAAGAACCGGTTGCAATTGCAAAAGAAGCTGTAGAATACGCAAAAAAGCATAATAACGATGTAATTCTTATAGACACTGCAGGTCGTTTGACTATAGATACGGTTTTAATGGAAGAATTGAAAAATATAAAAGCTGCCGTTATGCCGCATGAAATTCTTCTCGTACTCGATTCCATGACCGGTCAAGATGCGGTAACTACCGCAAAAGCATTTGACGAAAGTTTGGGGATTGACGGAACCGTTTTGACGAAGATGGACGGTGATGCACGAGGCGGTGCCGCACTTTCCATAAAAGCGGTAACAGGCAAACCGATAAAACTTATCGGTGTCAGTGAAAAACTTGACGGTGGACTGGAAGATTTTTATCCAGACCGTATGGCGGGACGTATTCTGGACTTGGGAGACTTGGCATCACTTTTCGAACAAGCACAAAGAAACCTTGATCAGGATACAATGAAAGAAGCCGCCACACGTCTGAGAAAAGGACAATTTACACTTGACGATTTCTTGAAACAATTACATCAAATCAAAAAAATGGGATCATTGCAAAGTATCATAGGAATGCTTCCGGGTATGGGAAAATTCAAAGACCAACTCAAAAACTTGGACCTTGACAGCAAAGAAATGAAACATTTGGAAGCGATTATACTTTCCATGACAAATGAAGAACGCAATGAAGTTGATATATTGAACGGAAGTCGCAGAAAACGTATTGCACAAGGTGCAGGAGTACAAATACAAGATGTAAATCGTCTGGTAAAACAATTCAAAGAAATGCGTAAACAAATGAAACGCATGAAAAACAAAAAGATTAATCCGTCCTTGCTTAAAAATTTCGGAAATTTTACAGGGATGTTTCGCTAAAACGGAATAAATAAGAGGAGGTGAAAATATGTTAAAAATTCGTTTAACTCGTATGGGTGCAAAGAAGAATCCTTTCTACCGCATTGTCGTTATCGACTCCAAGGCGGCTCGTAGCGGAGTACCGACCGAAACAATCGGATGGTATGATCCGGCAAAGACTGATGCACCGGTAAAACTTGACGAAGAAAGAGCACTTTTCTGGTTAGGAAAGGGTGCACAGCCTACAGACACCGTACGCAGCATTTTGAGAAAAAAAGGTGTTATTGCCAAGTTTGCAGATGCAAAGAAGTAATGGAGGCGCAGCATGAAAGAATTGGTTGAAACAATTGCTCGGGCTATTGTTACAGACCCTGAAGCCGTCTCCGTGACCATGATCGCAAAGGGCAACCTGGAAGTATATCAAATCCACGTTGCCCCTGAAGATATGGGAAAAGTTATCGGCAGAAGAGGTCGTATTGCCAATGCAATTCGTACTGTTGTAAAGGCGGGTGCTTTGCGTGAAAATCGCAGAGTAGCTGTCGATATTGTATAAGAGGTATCTGATGGAAGAAATGCAAATATTGGTTCCGGTAGCTGTAAAATCAAAGCTTACCGAATCATTGAAAACAGCTTTAATGAATGAAATTATGCAAAATATCAGTCGTGTAGACCATGATATGTCACAGCTTATTTCGGACGAAAAAGAAAAAGTTGCCGAACAGGCAAAACTAAACGTACAAGCGATAGCACCGCTTCGTGCACAGTATGAAGCTCAACGCGTACGCATGCAACAAGTAAAAGACAAACTGATTGCAGATAAAGAACATTTGGAAAAATTGACAATCGGTGCGGAAATTCCGCGTACACCGATGAACCGCATTGTAACATTACATATCGGTGATGATATGAATACGATTATGGGCGGAGAAATTTTGGTGGAAGACGGAAAAATTATCGCTTTCCGTGATTAATATGAAAACTGATGAAATGACAGTAGTCGGTCGAATAGTTGCCCCGCATGGAGTGCGGGGTGATTTGCGTGTATTACCTGAAATAGATAAACCGGAAATATTTAAAAATATCAAGCATATTTATTTCGGTGAAAAATCCTACAAAGTTATTTCCTCACGCCCTCACAAAAACATTTATATAATGAAAGTTGAAGGAGTGACGGACAGAAATACATCCGAAAGTATGGTAGGACTTTCGGCAAGTCTGGCAAAAGATGAAATACCTCCATGCAAAGAAGGCGAATACTATTGTTTCGAACTTTTGGATATGGAAGTTTATACGCAGGAAGGTACATTTGTAGGAACTTTGAAAGAAATTATCGAAACAGGTGCGAATGACGTATACACCGTAATCGGTCCCGACAAAGAAGAAATATACTTGCCGGCAATTCCTTCATGTATAAAAAAAGTAGATGTGGAAAGCCGCAAAATGACAGTTGAATTACCGGAATGGGCTTAATATGAAAATTACAGTTATTTCCTTATTTCCTGAATTCGTGGAAGCATTTTTCAATCAAAGCATAATGAAACGTGCAATTGAAAACGGACTTTTGGAAATGAACGTAGTAAATCCGAGAGATTTTTCGCACAACAAACACCGTCATGTAGATGATACTGTCTACGGAGGCGGTGACGGTATGCTCATGCAATGCCAACCGATATTCGAAGCGGTAGAATCGGCATTGCCGGAAAAAAGTGAAAAGGACAGAATTATATTTCTGTCTCCGGCGGGAACTCCGTTCACACAAGACAAAGCAAAAGAACTCTATAAAAAATACGATCACCTCGTACTTGTTTGCGGCCACTATGAAGGCGTGGACTATAGAGTTGAAGAGCACTTGGCGGACGAAGAAATATCCATCGGCGACTATGTAATTACCGGCGGAGAACTCGGAGCGATGGTTATATCCGATGCGGTAGCAAGAATGATTCCGGGAGTATTGGGAAGTGAAGGAAGCGCCATATACGATTCATTCTACGAACCCATACTCGAATGTCCTCAATACACGAAACCTGCCGAATTTCGAGGATGGAAAGTGCCGGAAGTGCTGCTTTCGGGACATCATGCAAACATCGCACAATGGAGAAGAAAAGAAGCACTTAAGCGTACACTTCTCAAAAGACCGGATTTACTTGAAAAGTTGAAAAAAACCGAAAAAGACGAAGAAATGCTTGAAGAATTGCGGAAAGAAGGAAAAACATAATGGCACCTGTATACATCGGACTCATACATTATCCGATTTACAATAAGCACATGGAAGTAATTACAACCGCACTTACAAATTATGATCTGCACGACATTGCACGAACTGCAAAAACGTACAACGTGAAAACTTACTTCATCATTCATCCGTTGGAAAGCCAACGTGTAGTGGCAAGCAGAATAATGAACCATTGGAAAACCGGAAGCGGAGTATATTACAATCCCAATCGTAAAGAAGCTTTTGAAGATACGGAACTTGTATGCAATTTGGAAGAAGCGATAAACTTTATAAAAAAAGATTGCGGCAAAGAACCGGTAATAGTCACAACGGATGCACGTGTATATCCGAATACCGTCACCTATTGTGAAATGCGTAAAAAAATTCACGAAGACGAAACACCGTTTCTGATACTCTTCGGAACCGGATACGGAATGACAAAAGAAATGATGAAAAAATTTGATTATATAATCGAACCTATTTACGGTGCGGGAAGTTATAATCATTTATGTGTAAGAAGCGCCGTTGCCATTATACTTGATCGCCTGCTCGGCGAAACGTGGTGGAATACGAAAGAATCCTTGTGATTCAAAAGGAGGAACAATATGTCCGGACATTCAAAATGGGCCAACATAAAGCATAAAAAAGGCAAGACAGATGCTTTAAGAGCTAGAATTACTACAAAAATTTCAAAAGAAATTACCCTTGCGGCACGTATGGGCGGTGGTGATCCGGTCGGAAATATGCGTTTGAAATTGGCATTGACCAAAGCAAAACAAAACAACGTGCCGAAAGAAAATATTCAACGTGCCATAGCAAAAGGTATAGGAGCCACATCCGGCGAAGGATTTGAAGAAATGTCCTACGAAGGATACGGACCGGGCGGAGTTGCAATAATAGTTGAATGCAGCACCGACAACAAAAACCGTACAGCTGCAGATGTGCGTTATGCGTTCACACATCATGGCGGAAGTATAGGAACACCGGGCTGTGTAGGTTGGATGTTCAAGAAAAAAGGAATCATTATAGTAGATAAAGAGGTAGCAGACGAAGACACACTGATGCTTCTTGCACTCGACTCCGGCGCCGAAGACGTACAGGCACACGAAGAAGTATATGAAATCATAACCGAACCGGACGCATTCATAGCGGTATCGGAAGCACTTGAAAAAGAAGGCATCGAAGTCGAATCTTCTGAAGTATCCATGATTCCCGACAACACGGTAAGCTTGGGCGGGGAAAAAGCCGAATCAATGCAGAAAATGATAGAAGCATTGGAAGAAATCGACGACGTTCAAGAAGTATATCACAATGCGGATATGCAGTAATGACAAACAAAAAGTATTCATTTGTTTTTTACGATAAAATGAATACTTTTTTTTATGAAATGAAGCAAAATATGTAATTTTACAAAATTGAAAAAAATAAAAACTCGGATGAAAATATAACTTGAATAAAAGAAAAGAGAATATATATTTAAAAACTTAAAAATAAAGGATATAATATAAAAGATATAATATAAAAAGAAAAACAAAGGAGAAAACGAATGCAAGGTATAAATGCAGATGAATTTATAGACTCGATGCTTGACGGCGAAGCAAGCGTAAGATACAAAAGTTGTATATATCGCTTCTCGGGAGTTATTTATCATCCGGCAAGAAATACTTACTCGATAAGCATCGAAAAATACAGACGCACAAAAGAACCGTTTGAAGAATTTATAGAATGCGTATACTACGTTGAAGACGAAGATGAAAACATCTGTCTGGACAAACTCACCCAAGATACTCTGTGGGACGGAAAAACATTCTACCAACTTGAAAAAGCATTACAACTTATAGATTGGTAAATGAAAAAGCATATGTTATAATGCACTAATATGGTTGTTTCTGAAAACCAACCTAAAAAAACCGGAGGTAAAAAATGAAAAGAGCAATTATACTGTCAAGCGGAGGAGTAGACTCAACGACATGTATATCTGTCGCCGTAGACAAACTCGGCAGAGAAAATGTCGCTACAGCCTCTATTTTTTATGGACAAAAACACGAAAAAGAATTGGAATGTGCAAGAAAAGTTGCACAATTTTACAACCTTAAACACTATGAATTCAACTTGGCGCAAGTTCTGCAATACTCAAACTGTCCGCTGCTTGCAAAATCAACAAAAGAAATAGAACACGCAAGCTATGAAGAACAAGTAAGAGAAAACAGCGGAAAAGTCGCAACATATGTACCGTTTCGAAACGGACTCATGTTGTCGGTAGCTGCAAGTCTTGCGGCAAGTATATTTGAAAATGAAGAAACGGGAATTTACATAGGCGCACACGCAGATGATGCGGCAGGAAACGCATATGCGGACTGCAGCGAAGAATTTCTGAAATCAATGAACGATGCAATTATGATAGGAACATATGAAAAAGTGAAACTCGTATTTCCTTTTGCAAATACAAACAAAGCCGGAGTAGTAGCAACCGGACTGAAACTCAAAACACCGTACGAACTCACATGGAGCTGCTACGAAGGCGGAGAAAAACCCTGTGGAACATGCGGAACATGTATAGACAGACAAAAAGCATTTGAAGAAAACGGAGTAAAAGATCCGGCATTGGAGGCATAAAAATGTATACTGTAACAAAAAGAATGGAAATAAGCGGAGCACACTTTCTGAAACTTGACTACGAAAGCAAATGTAAAAAACTTCATGGACACAATTGGATAGTGACAATAACCGTACAAAGCGAAACATTGAACGAACATGGAATGGTAGTGGATTTTACCGACATAAAAAAAGTTGTAAACCGACTCGATCACAATGTAGTAAATGAAGTAATCGGATCCATGAACCCGACTGCGGAAAACATAGCAAAATGGCTTTGCGACCAAATTCCCAACTGCATAAAAGTATCAGTACAGGAAACTGAAGGAAATATTGCAACATATGAAAAATAACGGAACGATAAAAGGCGGTTTTCATATCGTAGAAATATTCGACAGCATAGAAGGAGAAGGAAAACGCACAGGATACATGGCAATATTTGTAAGACTTGCATCATGCAACCTTCGCTGCACATACTGCGACACATCTTATGCACTTACACTGAAAGACACAAAAGAAATTTTAAGTGAAAAAGAACTGATTGAAAAAATACACTCATATCCGTGGAAAAAAATTACATTTACGGGCGGAGAACCGATGCTTCACCCCCTTCAAAACATATGCGAAACACTCGGAAAAGAAGGCTATGAAATAAATATAGAAACAAGCGGCTCGATACCGTTATTCGACAAAAGACCGCCCAACCTCTTCTATACGATGGACTTCAAATGTACCGGCAGCGGAATGAAACAACACATGATAGAAGAAAACTTTGAAAAATTGAACAAAGATGACGTACTTAAATTTGTTGTAGGAGATTTGACGGACCTGGGAGATATGAGAAAAATAATAAAAACAAAGTACAATAACTCAGAACAACCCAGATTTTACGTAAGCCCCGTATGGGGAAAAATAAAACCAGTCGAACTCGTAAACTACGTAAAAGATCACAAAATGACAAACGTGTGCGTACAAGTGCAACTGCACAAAATTATATGGAATCCGGAGGCAAGAGGAGTATGAACAAAGAAAAACTTGAACAAGCCGCAAAACTTTTGATAGAAGCTATAGGAGACGACCCGAAACGTGAAGGACTCTTCGAAACGCCGAAACGTTTTGCCGAAATGATACAAGAACAATTTGCATACGTAGGAATAACAAACGATGAAATAGCAAAAAAATTCGACAAAACATTCGAAACGACAGAAAACGACATAGTAATAGTAAAACAAATACCGATATTCTCGCACTGTGAACACCACATAGCGATAATGTACAACATGAAAGTATCAATCGGATACAAACCGAAAGGAAGAGTAATAGGACTCTCCAAAATGGCAAGAATAGCCGATGCCGTAGGAAAACGCTTTCAAATACAAGAACGAATAGGCACCGACATAAGAGAAATAATGAAAAAAATAACAAAATCTGAAGACGTAATCGTACACATATCGGGGGAACACTCCTGTATGACTGCAAGAGGCATACAAAAACCCGGAGCCGTTACCGAAACGATAGCGTCATCCGGGATATTTAAAGAAAACTATGAAACAAGAGCCGAATTTCTGAAAATGGTAAAAAACTGATTACTGAAAATCCGACTCGGACGAAAGACCGTCATCACCGCAATCATGTAACTGTTGCAATGCAATCTTGGAAATAGCACTCAAAACTTCCTTCTCGTGCTCACCCGCAAGATTGAAAGCACCGCACATGGCAGCGGACAAAGACGTAATAGTTTTCATACGATTGCTGCTGTCTATCTTTATATCGACATTGCCGTCAGGCGATGTAAAAATAATAACCTTTTCATTAATCATATAAAAAACTCCTTATTAAAATATGGGTATATTGTAACACAATACAAAAAATATAACTATAAAAACAAAAAAAGGAAAATATGAAAGAATACAAAATAACACCCGACAAAAACGGAAAAAGACTCGACAACTACATAAAAGAAAAAGAAAAAATACCTCATTTCATCTTCATAAAATCACTCAAAAAAAACAAAATAAAAGTCAACGGTAAAAAAGAAAGCGGAAACTACAAACTGAAAACCGGAGATATTATAACCTCATACATCGAAAACAAAAACAAAAACGAAAAAGAAAAAATACACTTCAGTATAAACTATGAAGATGAAAACATAATCATAGTGGAAAAAGAAGCAGGAATACTGTGCAACGACACGACAAATAAAGAAGAAAAAACGCTGCATGACGAAATAAACGAATACCTCAAAGAAAAAAACGAACCGGAAGCATACCCCGTACACAGAATAGACCTCAACACCACAGGACTTGTAATATTTGCAAAAAACATGCACGCACGAGCAATACTCGACAGAGCTATAAAAGAAAGAAACATAAAAAAATACTATCTGTGCGTAACAACGGGAACAATGAAAAAGAAAAGCGGAAAACTTGAACACCAACTATTCAAAGACGCAAAAAACAACAAAGTATACATATACGAAAAACCCTGCAAAGGATCCAAAACGGCAACAATGAACTACAAATGTCTGAAAACCGAAAACGGACTCTCACTTGTAGAATGTGAACTCATCACCGGACGAACACACCAAATCAGAAGCCAACTCTCATACATAGGCTACCCGATTTTGGGCGATGACAAATATGGAAACAAAACAATAAATAAAACATACAAAGAACGAAAACAACTCCTGTGTGCATACAAAATAAAAATAAACTTTGACGGAAAAGGCCACATACTCGATTACTTGGAAGGAAAAGAAATCAAAGCGAAAAAAATACCCTTCATAAAAAAATACTTCAAAAACAAAGCATGAAATTCCAACACGGAAATCATGCTTTTTGATTGCAAAAATATTTTGAAAATTCATTCAAGCCGATGAAAAAATTTCGTAAATAATTAAATAAAAACTCGCAAATGTTGATATACATCTATGCAAAGATTTTAAAAATCGTTATATCAGTCAAATGAATATAACAAAATAAAAAATCCGACATTTTTTTATGTCGGATTTTTATTACTTCATCGGTACTTTTATTGCTTTACCCATTGAGAAGGACCATATGTAGATGTTTTTTATTTCTTTTTTCAGAATTTTGCTTGCTGCGTTTGCGTAGATTTGAAGTTGGGTTTTGTAGTGGTTTATGAGTTTTTCTTCGTTTTTAGTTTTGTCGGTTTTGTAGTCTATGATTGTTATTTTTCCGTCCGTTTCAAACATGCAGTCTATGATACCTTGCATGAATATTTTTTCGCCTTTTTCACAGTTTTTGTAGAAGTCGTCTGCCGGTAGAAGTATTGAGAACGGCATTTCTTTTTTTATTTCGCTTGCGTTTTTGAGTTCACTTCCGAGCGGACTTTTTATGAATGTCATTATTTTTGTTACGGGTGAGTGTTTTCCTTTTTGTGTAAGTATTTCGTATTCTTCGTCCGTTATGGAGTTGTTGTTTTTCAGTTTTGTTATTTCGGTTGTTATTTCGGTTTCATTTTCAAGTTTTTCAAATGGTAAGAGTTCCATTGTTTTGTGCATGAGTGTACCGTAGCTTGTTCCGGTAATCGGTTTGTTTTCTTGCATGAATTCAGGTTCCGCTCTAAATTCCGGCGGGATTTCATTTTCTTTTGGTGTTTCGTTTTCTTCCGTTTCGTCAATTTCCGTTACCAGTACGGTGTCGTTGTCATTTTCTTCCGTCCACCGGTTTTCTTCCAGGTTTTTCATTGCGACCGCTTGTGTGGCTGTAAGTTTTACGGGGGTTTTTGTTGCTTGCGGGTATGGGTATGTCCATGTGAGTTGTCTGTTGAGCCGGTCGGGGACGGTTGTGTCGTTTTCCAGTTTGAAGAATTCGAGTGCGGTCTCTTCCGTATTTTCTTTCGTGTTTTGTTGTTCGTTTGTTTGTGCGTATTTTCTTTTGAGTTCGGGCGGAAGACAGTTTATTGCCGATATGCTTTTCAGTGTGTAGTTTGATTGGTCGGTCGGTGCATCTTTTTGTATTTTGGGTTGCGTGTTTACCATGTTCCACGCTTGGTATAGTGTTTTGTGTCCCATAACTGCAGGCATTATCCAGTCGAGGTAGTTTTTGGCGGTGCTTATTATGTGTGATTCAAGCAGTGCGGGGGATGTGTTGTTTGAGTTTTCGTTTAGTGATATTGTCCATTTTTCAAGATCTTTGAGGAAGTCTTTTGTTGTTCCGGTTATGTAGAGTTTGTCTTTTGCTCGTGTCATTGCAACGTATAGGAGTCTTGCTTCTTCGGCTTTGTTGGAGCGTATTGAGTCTTCTTTTGTTGCGTACCAATACAGCGTGGGCCAGTGTGCGGTGTGTTCTTTGCTGTAGTAGTGAAGTCCCAGTCCCATCGTTTTATGTGTGATGTATGATGGTTTGTAGTCAGTTTCGTTGAATGTTTTGTTGCAGTTTACAAGAAATACTATGGGATATTCGAGACCTTTGCTTTTGTGTATTGTCATTATTTGTACTGCATTTGTTTCCGTTTTTATTGATTTTCCTTCCGGTGTACGGCCTTCTTCGGTGAGTTTTTCGAGCATGTAGAGAAATCTGTATAGTCCGTTTTTTTCTTTTTCGTCAAAGTCGAGTGCAAGGTTGTAGAAGTTTTCTATGTGAGATTTTCTGAATGTTCCTTCTGCAAGTCCGCTTATATATGTCATGTATCCCGTTTCTTCAAGTATGCGTTGAAGGAGTTCGGATATACTGTTGTTTAGCGAGTAGTCTTTCCAATTATTGTATTTTTCGATGAATTTTTTTATTTTTTCAAATGTTTTTTCGCTTACGTATTTTTCGGTAAGCGGTAATGTTTCCCACCATGTTTGTGTTTTCAGTTCGTTTTTTGCGATTGCTATTTTTGCAAATTCCGTTTCGTCCATGCCCGCAAAGTATGAACGCAGTACCGCAACCAGCGGTAAATCTCTGTAGGGGTTGTCGATGATTTCGAGTAATGCACGAAGTATTTTTGTTTCTGTCGCATCCAAGAAGTTGTCATCATTTTGTGTTGCTGCCGGTATGTTGTATTCGTTGAATATTTTCAAAAAGAGTGATGCTTTTTTTGAAAGTGAGCGTGCAAGTATTGCGATGTCTTTGTATTCCGCTTTGCGATACGTACCGTCGGGGTTTGTTACTGTGAGTTCGTTGTTTATTATATTTTTTATTTCTTCTGCGATGTATCTTATTTCGGTTTCTCCGTTTTCGATTTGAGATTTGTCCTGATCGCTGATTTTTTCTTCGAGTTCTTTGTTGTTTATTATGTTTATCGAAACGGATCCGTGTTCTTTGTTTCCTATATATGTATCCGGCGGTGTTTCTTGCAGTCTTCCGGCATGCAGCGCTTCATCGTCGTTGTAGCTCAGTTCCAATATTTCAGGGTTCATTATTTGTCTGAATATGTAGTTGATTGACGACAGGAGCGCATGATCGCTTCTGAAGTTTTTGTTCAGTACAATCAGGCGGTTTTTTGCGTTTTCATCTTTTGTGAATGTGGAGTATTTGTCGAGAAATATTGTGTGATCCGCCATTCTGAAACGGTAAATGCTTTGCTTGAGGTCTCCTACCATGAAGAGGTTGCGGCCGTTTGATATGAGTGTTGTTATCAGTTCTTGTATGGAGTTTGTGTCTTGGTATTCGTCTATCATTATTTCTTTGTATTTTTTTTGGAGTTCTTTTGCGGCTTCGGAGAGTTCGATTTCTTGTTTTCCGTTTTCAAGTTTATGCTTTTTTATGAGTATGTTGAGTGCATAGTGTGTGGTGTCGGAAAATTCCATTGTACTTTCTTTTTGTTTTCTTTTCAGGTATTCATTGTAAAATTCCGTTGTGATTTTTGAGAGTATTTCTATTGTAGGACAGGTTTTTTTCATTTCTTCTATCCAGCGTGTTTCGTCTATCGCAAAGTACATGGCGGATATTTCCGTTAATTTCTTTTTTATGTTTTGGCGTGCATTTTGTATTGTTGTTTTATATATTTCAAGTGCTTCGGGGTTTTCCGCTTGAGTTTTCTTTACGGGTTTTAAGCTTCTGAATGTTATCTCATTTATAGTTTCGTGCCATTCTTTCCATGTTTTTGCATTGCAAAGTATGCTTATCGCTGCCAGTTCTTCGCTGAGTGTTTCGGTGTAATTCATAAGCGCTTTTTCTTTTTCTATGAGGTTGAACATTATACGGTAGTTGTCTTCCCATTCTTTTGCAAGGTTGTGAAGCCGGGTCAATATTATTTTTGTGTACGGAAGTTCGTCTATGTTTGTTGTATTTTCAAGTTTGTATGGAGTTGAAAGTGAATTCAACCATTCTTCGGGAAACGGCATCGAGCATGAGAATGTGTAGAGTTTCAATATTATTTCTTTCAGTTTTGTATCTCTGAATTTTCCGGCGAACATGTCTGCACAGTTCAGAAAGTCTTTGTCGTTTGATGAGTAGTATTTTTCGAGTATTTCCGAGAGTATTTCCTGTTGCATGAGGTAGAGTTCTTTTTGGTTGTTGATTATTGATATGTCCGGCGGAATGTTTATGAGATAGAAGTATTGTCGTACTATACCGAGAAAGAATGAGTCGAGTGTGGAAAATTGCGCTCCCGACATGAGTGCTATTTGTTTATGAAGGTGCATTACCAGTTTTTCGTTATGTTCTTTTGCGGCTTTTGAGAGTGCGTTGTTGAGTGCGATTGTTACACGGGATTTCATTTCCGATGCGGCGGCTTTTGTGAATGTGAGTACGAGAAGGTCGGTTACGTCTGTCGGATCGTCAAGGTCGGTTATTATTCGTATGATGCGTTCTACGAGTACGGCGGTTTTTCCGCTGCCGGCAGCTGCCGAAAGAAGAAGGTTGCAGTTTCTCGATTTCAGTGCTTCGCTTTGTGACGAGGTCCATTTTTTGTCGCTCATTTGTCATTTCCTTTCTCGTTTAATATTTCTTTTACTTCGTTGTTGTTCAGTTTGTTTACAAAGTTGTACTTGTTTTTGAGTGCGATGTCGAATCGACATATGCTTTTGTACGGGCAATAGTCGCATGCCGTGTGTGTGTCGTAGAGTGTCGGTGAGATACTTATATTTCCTTGTGAAATTTGTTTGTAAAGGTCTATGAGTTTTTGCTCTACGGCTTTTGTAAGGTTTTCCATTTCCTGAGGTGTCAGTGTGTTTTTATTTGCTCTCAGTGTTCCGTTTTTGTTCAGTGTTACGTTTATATGTTTTTTTGTTTTCGAATTTTTATCTTCGATGTATTTATCCAGCTTTGTGAGCAGATTTGCATCCGAAAGGTAAAATCCGTCGCATGCCGATGTTTCTTCTTTTGCGGGTATTCCGTCCGGCGGAACGTTTTTGAAATTTTCCGCATCGTTTGACAGATAGATGTACATGAGTGCTGTCGGAATAATATTTTTTTCGGGATTTTCTTTTATCATTGCCAGCATGTATGTAACAAGTTGGAGTTTTATTCCTGAAATTATGCTTTGCAAGTCTATTGACTGTATGCCCGTTTTATAGTCGCATACCGCAAGTGCGCATTGGGATGTTTCCGTTGTATATGAGTCTATTCTGTCTATTTTTCCACGCAGCGTAAACGTATCTTTGTCATCGGCTTTTATATTTATTTTGAATTCACGTTCCAAGTCCGTCGTTTTGAAATCGCTGTTTTCGCTCCAGTTTTTGAATTGTTTTATTGATTTTTTGAATGTCATGTTCAAAAGTCGATGTGTGTATGCGTTTGTTGCGTCCGCGGTAAGTGTTCCGTGTGCTACAAGCGGTGTAATTATTGAAGAAATTTGATTTGAGAAAGCGTCTATTTCATCATCACTCAGGTCCTTCCATGTTTTGTTCATTGATGATAAAAGATTTCCGAAACGTTTAAGTCCCGAGTGAAGGTAATTTCCGAAGTCGATGTTTTGTATCCGTCCGTCTTGACAGTCGCTCAGTTTCAGTCCTCTGTTGAGGAAATATTTATACGGGCATGAACGATACTCTTCCAATTGTGAAATTGAACCGTAAAATTTTCCGTACGGTTTGAAAAGTTTATTCACTATGTCTTGCGACAGTGTGCTTGCAGTCGAGTTGTATTTAAAACTTTTTTGTTGATCGTAAAAAAGTTCGGCGTATTCATTATGCGATTGTGTCGCCCAATTTTTGAGATAGGTCCAGCAGCTGTTTTTTTCCGGAATTCCTTGCCTTAAAATTTCCGGCAGAAGTGTTATTGCCTGCTTGGGATTTGAGAAGAATGTCATGTCCTTTGTGTCGTAGGTGGGTCTGTCGGCAATTTCCTCTGCGTGTGCGTAGTTCAGAGAAATTATTTTTTTGTAAATGAATGACGGTTCCAAAGGTTTGTTTTCGGAATCCGTTTTCGGATATGAGATATACATGTATTTTTTTGCACGTGTCAATGCAAGGTATGTGTAAAATTGTTCTTCGTATATGTTAAATACAAAGTCGTTTCCGAGTGTAAGTGTATTTTCCTTTGCAAGATGTTTTCTTTCCGCTTCCGTTATGAAGTTTGTGTTTTCAATGTCTTTCGGAAATTCTCCGTTTGCCATTCCGGGGATAAAGACTGCGGCGCTTTCCATGTGATAGCCTCTGCTTATGGAAGTTGCGGTAATGTGGTCCAATGTGTCGGGTATGGTTGCAAATGACAAGTTGAAAAGTCCGCTTTTCAAAACGTTCATGAAATATTCTTCGGGAAGTGTGTCTTCTCCTGCGATATTTACAAGTTCGTCCAAAAGCGAGATGAATTTTTTCCAGGCCTGAATGTGTGGCTTTTTTCGTGTTTTTTCAAATTCGATTTTGTCACGTTCGGAAAGTATTTGAGGTATATTTTGAGAAACGAGCCATTCGTAAAGTATGCGGCAACGTTCTTTTACCGAGGTGTTGGTGTTCCATTCTTTTTCAAGATTTCCGAGCGTTTCGAGAAGTTGTTTTCTGCAGCTGTTTGCTTTTTCGTTTTCAGATTTTTCAATTTCGGAAAGTTCGTTTTCCGGATTGTCTATATCTTTTACCGTTCGATAATTCCATTCTTTATCCCATTGGAAAAATCTTATTCCGTTTTTGATTATGTAATTTTCAAGTTTGTTTACTTTTTCCGGCGGGAAATTTTTCAAAAGTCCGGTTTTGAGTATCGGAAATAAAATATGTCTTGAGTATCCGGAATTTTTTCTGTTTGCCTGTGCGGTGAGAAATTCCAAAAGTCCCGTTACCGACACTATAAGCGGATGATTGTTCATTGTGTCTTTTTTGTTTATGAAAACGGGTAATTCATATTTTTTGAATATTCTTTCGATTAAGTCCGTATACAATTCGGGGTTTCTCAAAAGTACTGTTATATCTCTGTAGCGCAATTTTTTATCACGTACGAGTGTGAGTATTTTTCTTGCGATAAAATCTACCTCGACAGATCTGTCCGCTGCCGATGACGGATATATTCCGCCGTCGGTTTCTTCTTTTTCACGACATTCGTAAGGTGTCGTTTCAAATCCGTGTTTTACAAGCGAGCGTATGCGGCTTGATTGAAATCTATGCAGTGTTGTAAGTATTGTCGCATCCGATGTTTTTTCATTTTCTGAAAGTATTCTCCATGTTTCCGAAGGTTTCATGAAAAGAGGATTTTGCATTGCCTGCTCGGTAGATTCAAACGGGAGTGTAATTGTCACTTTTTTTGCATTTTTTACAAGTGCCGAAATTATTTTCATTTCTTGAAGTGTAAATCCGTGGTATCCGTCTATCCATATTGCAGATTTTTTTATAGAGTCCGATTTAGATATTTCATTTGCAAGCAAATCAAATATTTCACCGTTGTAAGAAAAACGGTTTGTGAGATATTCATGATATTTTTTGAAAAGAAGGTGCAAATCGCCGAGTTTTTTTCCCAAGTGAGAGCCTTTTTCTTTTTTTGCCGCATTTTCGAGCATTTCTTCAGTTATGAGGGAACTGTTGAATTGATGAAAAATATCTTTTAAAGATTTTATAAATTTAGGTTGAGATGACATTTGAGAAAGTACGGAAAGATTATTTTTCTCTTCACTCAATATAAGACTTAAAACGAGGTCTTGCCCCAATTTTGAAATTGCATCGTGTTTACGTGTTTTCACTTCACGAAAAATTTTGTACGCAAGTCGTGAAAATCCCGTAACCGTTACATTTGTAAATCCGCCTTCGGGAAATGTTTTTGCAAGAATGTATTCGGTTGTGTATGTGCTTTGATCGGGTACGATAAAGTACGCACTTGAGTCTTTGTTTTGTGCGTATTCAAATATTTCTTTGCAGCAGCGTGCGGTTTTGCCCGAGCCTGAAAGTCCGAAAATGAATTTTAGTGACATAAAATCTCCTCTATAAAAAAATATTTCATTAATTTATATTATAAATGAGATACAAAAAAGTTGCACCGAAATGCAACTGCAAGTCCGATATGTTTGGAGCAAAAATTTGAAATGAAAGGGGAGTTCGTACTTGGAATTTTAAACTTTTGAGTTTGTCGTTTTCGCTTTTGCATTGAAGTCGGATTTGAATTTATATTGAATTGACTTTTTTAGATATGCTTGCTATAATAAAGACGCTAAAACGAAAAAAATAAATATAGATTTATTTAACATAGGAGGAATTAATTATGTCAATGGCAGGAAAGAGCATTGCGGAATTTAAGGTAAACGCATATCAGACAGGTGAATTTAAGGTTGTAACGGACAAGGATTTGCAGGGTAAGTGGAGTGTACTTTTCTTTTATCCGGCAGATTTCACATTTGTATGTCCGACAGAATTGGAAGATTTGCAGAACAAGTATGACGAATTCAAGAAAATGGGTTGTGAAATTTATTCAGTTTCTTGTGACAGTGAATATGTTCACAAGGCTTGGCATGAAAGTTCCGACAGAATAGGCAAGGTTGAATACACAATGCTTGCAGATCCCAACGGAAATTTGGCAAAGAGTTTCGATATTTACGTGGAAAGTGACGGAATGGCGGAACGTGGTACATTTGTAATCAATCCGGAAGGAAAAGTCGTATTGTATGAAGTAAGTGCGGATAATATCGGACGTAATGCCGATGAACTTCTTCGTAAGGTACAGGCGGCACAGTTCGTTTACGAACACGGTGATGAAGTTTGTCCGGCAAAGTGGGAACCAGGTGATGATACTTTGAAACCTTCCTTTGATTTGTCCGGTAAACTTTAAAAGGTACTTGTGAATGGAAAAGTTATATGATGCAATAATAGTCGGTGGAGGGCCTGCGGGGCTTTCTGCCGCCATTTATATGGCGAGAGCGCAGTTCAAGGTACTTGTTGTTGAAAAGGAAACCATAGGCGGACAAATTACGATTACTTCGGACATAGTAAATTATCCGGGAGTTGTAAAAACGGACGGTGCGACTCTTACAAAACAGATGAAAGTTCAAGCTGAAAATTTCGGTGCGGAATTTTTAATTTCAAAAGTAAACAAGCTTGAGCTTGAGGGTGATTACAAAGTTGTACATACCGATGTGGGAAGTTTCAAAGCTTTGAGTGTCATATATGCAGCAGGTGCTCATCCCAAGAGAGCGGAGTTTGAAGGTGAAGATGAATTCCGCGGTCATGGTGTGGCTTACTGTGCGACATGTGACGGAGAATTTTTTACCGACAAGGATATATTTGTAATCGGTGGAGGATTTTCCGCCGTAGAAGAAGCATTGTTTTTGACACGTTATGCAAAAAGCATTACCGTGATAGTTCGCAGAGATAAATTCTCGATTTCATCTGCGGAAGTTGAAGAATTGATAAATCATCCCAAAGTTACCGTAATGTACAATACTCGACTCAAATCGGTTCAGGGAGATAATTCAATTCGTAAAGTTGTATTGAAAAACAATGTAACCGAAAAAGAAACCGCATATAAATCATTCGACAAAGACTTTTTCGGAGTATTCGTATTCATCGGATATGAACCGGAAAATTCACTCGTAAAAGATTTATTGGAATTGAATGCACAGGGCTATGTGGTAACCGATCGTAATCAAGAAACGAATATAAAAGGTGTGTATGCCGCCGGAGATATTTGTATAAAGAATTTAAGACAGGTAGTTACCGCCGTATCCGACGGTGCAATTGCTGCGACAAGTGCCGAAAAATATTTGGGCATTCAGTATCGCAAACTGAATTTGGAGAGAACTTTCGTAAAGCCGAAAACTCAAAATGTTGAAGAGAAAAATGTACCGAAAGCATCTTCAAATGCCTTTTTGGATGACAATATGCGTAAAGCACTTGTGCCGGTATTCGATAAATTTGAAAATCAAATTGTACTTCGTGTATATACCGATGACAGCAAGGTTTCGAGAGAAAACACAAAAATTGTAAATGAAATAACATCTCTTTGCGAAAAGATAAAATCCGAATTTATTTCGGTATCACAAGAAAGCGAAAGATACATGATTTCCATATGTGACAAAGACGGTACGGACAGAGGATTGAGATTTCACGGTATACCCGGCGGACACGAGTTCAATTCATTTGTACTTGCAATGTACAATGTGGCAGGTCCGGGACAAAATATAGGTGAAGAAGCAAGTAAACGTATTGCGAATATAAAGAAATCCGTGAAAATACAGATTGCAGTTTCACTTTCATGTACGATGTGTCCTGACTTGGTAGCTGCCGCTCAGCGTATAGCTTCCGAAAATACGAATGTAACTGTTGACGTGCATGATTTGCAGTACTATCCGCAAATGCGTGAAAAGTACAATATAATGAGTGTACCTTGTATGATAATAAACGGAGAAGAAATACATTTCGGAAAGAAAAATTTATCTCAGATATTGGATATACTCGGTGTATAAAAAAAGGCGACTGAAGTCGCCTTTTTTATTACAATTTTCCGCCTTCGATTACAAGATCGTCGGGGGTTACGGAGCTTCCGTAAACCGGAGCAAGTGTTTCCTCATAATCTTTGTGGAAGAAATTTTCCTTTGCCGATTCTTTTATTTCATTATTTATATAATCGAGAAGCTCTTTATTGCCTTTCTGCACCGCAGGTGCAATTACTTCATCTTTTCCCAAATGTGTAATACCCACTTTGTATTCGGGGTTTTTCATGGCCCATGCAAGCACTTCGGTGTTGTCGGTAGAAAATGCATCGCCCCTTTTATCGAGCAAAGCACTGTAAGTTTCGGCATATTGATCGAATTTGAGCAATTCTATTTCAGGATGATTTTCAGTGAAATATGTCTCCGCAGTGGTTCCTTTTGCGACAATCAATTTTTTGCCTTTCAACTGCTCGACAGATGTGATGTTTTGATTTTTTGGTGAAACTACACCTATTGCGACTTTCATGTACGGAAGTGCGAAGTCCACTTGCTCGGCACGTTCCTTTGTCATAGTGAAATTTGCAAGAATTATATCTACCTTTCCTGTTTTTGCATATTCGGTACGGTTTGCCGGTTCAAGAGAAATGTACTTGGGCTTTACTCCCAAATCTTTTGCAAGACGTTCTGCAAAATAAATATCATATCCTCGGTAATTACCGTTTTTATCTATATATCCGAACGGAGCTTTGTCGCTGAAAACACCTATTATCAATTCTCCGCTCTTTTTAATTTCTGCGATGGAGCGATAAGGTTTCGATTCCGTTTCCGAATTTGATGCGCAGCCTGAGGCAAAAGTCAATGCCAAAATTGAAACGATTGCCATTAAAAACGTTGTAAATTTTTTCATAGTGAACTCCTCTTTGTATAAATTCAAAAACCGGATGTGAGAAATTGTTTTGTACGTTCCTTATCGGGGTGATTGAAAATTTTATCCGGTGTACCTTCCTCGTAAATCAGACCTTTATCGAAAAACAGTATTCGGTCTGCAACCGCTTTTGCAAAAGACAATTCGTGAGTAACTATAATCATTGTCATTCCGCTTTTTGTAAGTTCAGTTACAAACTGTAAAACTTCACCTACGGTTTCCGGATCGAGAGAAGCGGTAATTTCATCCATAAGTACCAACTTAGGATTCATAATCAATGCACGAATAATTGCAATTCGCTGCTTTTGTCCGCCGGACAATTGAGAAGGCCATGCATCGGCTTTATCCGAAAGGTGTACACGTTCCAACAATTCAAGAGCCTGACGTTTTACTTCTTTTTTATCTCTTTTTTGTACTTCCACCGGAGCAAGCATAATATTTTGTAAAACTTTCATATGATTGAACAAGTCATAACTTTGGAAAATCATTCCGATACGTTGACGTACATATTTACCTGAAATAGAACCGTCTGAAATACATTCGTCATAAAGGTATATAGAACCGTAGTCTATAGATTCAAGTCCGTTTATACAACGCAGGAAAGTGGATTTTCCGCAACCGGAAGGACCTATTACAGCGATTACTTCACCTTCTTTTACATCAAGGGAAATATTTTTCAAAACGGTATTTTCGCCGAAATTCTTTTTTAAATTTTTTATTGAAAGCAATATTTTATTTTGCATATCTGCCGCTCCGTTTCTTTTCCAAATAAGAAGATAATTTTGAAAGAGGCCAACAAGAGAAGAAATAAAGGAAAAATATCAAACCGTACATGGGAAGTGCCGCATCGGGTGCAGTGTAGCGATTTGCTTCTATAAGCTGCTGTCCCGTTTTGAGAACTTCCACAACTCCGATCATAACTACAAGCGAAGTTGTCTTTATAATTCGTGTAAACAAGTTTATTGCGGGAGGAAGAAGAAATCCGACAGCTTGAGGAATAATTATGAAACGATACATTTGAAATTTTGAAAAACCGAGAGCTGCCGCACTTTCATATTGATTTTCAGGTATCGACTCTACTGCCGAACGTACAAGGTCGCCCATCTCCGCCGTGCCCCATAAAATGAAAACTGTCAATGAAGCGATGAACCCCGAAATGTGTATATTAAATGCTTTTGCAATTCCGAAATATGCGATAAAAAGAAGTACAAGCTGCGGCATTATACGCATGAACTCGAGATAGAATTTCGAAAGCAATTGTATAAATGGATTTTTTAAAGTCATTATCAATCCGACAAAAAGTCCCAATATACAAGAGCCTGCTACCGAAAGCAATGAAATCGTCAAAGTAGTTCCCAAACCTTGAAGTAATCTCAAACCGTTCACACCTTCAAAAAGAAGATTTAATTCTGATAAACCCATAGCGTCTTCCTTTCCAATAAATAAGCGATTATAGAAACGGGCAATAAAATAATTAAGTATGCAATAACGAGCATGAATAAAGTTTCATCGGTCTTGTAATAAAGACCTATTAAATCTTTTGCCACATACATAAGATCGGGAATTGCACAAACACTGAAAACCGAAGTTTCTTTTATAAGAAAAATTATGTTTGCACAAACGGAAGGAATAGAAACCGAAACCGCTTGAGGAATAATAACGAAACGGAAAATTTGATACTCACCCATTCCCAATGCCGCCGCAGATTCGATTTGAGATTTTGCAACAGATTCCAATCCGCTTCGAAACGTTTCCGCCATGTAACTTGCTCCCAAAAATACAAGCCCCGAAAGTGCGCAATTTTCACCGGAAATATGTATTCCCGCTTTAGGAAGACCGAAGTAGAGAAAAAATAATTGCACGAGCAGAGGAGTATTTCTCGAAAGTTCTATGTAAAATTTGCATATTTGTGAAATTATCGGAACTTTTTTGTAGCGTATTACACTTATAAAAAGTCCGAATAAAAGAGAAAGCACAATTCCGAAAAAAGCAATTCTCAATGTTGTCAAACCTGCATCGACAAACAAGTGAAGATATTTGAAAATATAAACAGTATCCATTTTATTTTCCTTTTCAAACGACAAAAAAAGACGGGAAGCGCATTCCCGCCTTTGATGACAAATATGCAAAAATATCGTTACAAAATTGTACCTATTCGATCGACAGGAGCACACGCAAAAGAAACATGGCAGCAACAAACCATGCAGGTACAACAACAGCAAATTGTAATTGTATTCCATGTGTTTCTCATTATGTGTTCCTCCTTTATAAATTTTTATCATGATAGCATGTAAAATAATCAATGTCAATAAAATTGATGAAAATGTTTGTTGTCAAAGGGGTAAAACGCTTGCTTGTTACTTGTAAAAAAACGTGACATAATAAAGAATATGAGAGAATTTTGAAAAGGCGGGGTATAATGGAATTTGAAAAAGTTTTGGAAAACAGAAAAACCGTAAGAGAATATACAAACAAAAAAATACCTTCAAGCACGGTAGATGAACTTTTAAATGCGGCGATACGTGTACCCGTAGGAATGCACAATGATGAGGGGTATGCAATTGTTTCAATAAGTGACGAAAAAATTTTGAAAAGTATAACTGAAGAGAGCATAAAATCGGGAGCGAAAAAAGATCCTTTATATGGAGTTCCGCTTGTAATAATCGCTTGCAAAACCGAAAAAGCGATAGAAAATCTGGTTGACTTCGATTGCGGAATAATTGTCGAAAATATACACTTGAAAGCGACCGAATTGGGATTGAGTTCGGTAATACTCAGAGGTTTTGTCGGACATTTGGGAGAAAAAGCGCAATATTTGAAATTATCCGGATTGGGTAATGATATAAAGCCCGTTATTGCGATAGGCATAGGATATGCAAAAAAATCCGACAGCGTAAAGCCGTCAAAAAGAAATTTTAAAATAATTCGTGTGGAGGGATAAATACAGATATGAAAAAACCGGTAATAGGATCGGTGAAGTTGGACGGATGGGCGGTATTGGCGCCTATGGCAGGAGTAAGTGACCTTGCATACAGAGTTATCGCAAGAAAACACGGTGCAGCCATGACGACTGCCGAAATGGTAAGTTCACGAGGACTTTATTATAAAAATGAAAAAACCGAAGAAATGCTGAAAATAGCACCTGACGAACATCCGGTAGCGTTGCAGCTCTTCGGAAATCAAGCGGAAATAATGGCATTGGCGGCAAAAGAAGTTGAAGAGGCCGGTGCGGATGTAATAGATATAAATATGGGATGTCCGATGCAAAAAGTTGTAAAAAACGGTGACGGATGCTCGATGATGAAAGATATAGACAATTCCGCAAAAGTAGTCGAAGCAATGGTAAAAGCCGTAAAAGTTCCCGTTACCGTAAAAATGCGTATAGGTTGGGACAGAGAAAATTTGAACTCCCCTGAGCTTGCAAAAGCCGTAGAAGCCGCAGGTGCCGCAGCAATTACCGTACACGGAAGAACGAGAGAAGAAATGTACAGCGGGAAAGCGGACCTCGATGCAATAAGAAAAGTTGTTGAAGCGGTAAAAATTCCCGTATTCGGAAACGGTGATATAGTGGACGGACCGAGTGCAAAAAGAATGATGGAAGAAACTGGTTGCGTAGGAGTGGCGATAGGAAGAGCCGCATGGGGAAACCCGTGGATATTCAATGCGGTAAATACATATCTTGAAAGCGGAGAAACGGTAGAAGAACCGTCTTGGGAAATGAGACTTTCAATGGCGAGAACTCACCTTGGAAATTTGGTAAAAGAAAAAGGTGAATATACGGCAATCAGAGAAATGCGTGCACATGCAAGTCACTACTTTCACGGACTTCCGAAAGCGACCGCACTCAGAAGAGAAATAATGAAATGCGAAAGCGAAGGAACATTCAATCAAGTAGTGGACTTGTACGAAGAAGAATTGGGACTTTCAGAATAAAAACATGAAAATGTATTGCAAAAAAAGCGATACATTTTTTTATTTTACAAAAAAATTACAAAAAACATTTTATTATACAAAAACTATACAAAAGATATGCGAGTATTTTACATTCTCTTTTTATAATGAAATCGGAATAATGAAATTGGAAAATGAAAGGAGAAAGTATATGAAATTAAGAAAATGGTTGGTAGCAGGTGTTGCGGCATTAGGAATATCCGTATTGTTGGCAGGTTGCGGAAGCGGTGAAAGCCAGCATAAAGGTAGTACCGTTACGGGATCGGGGTCATCGGCACTATTGCCGCTCGCAAAAAAAGCGGCCTCCGCATTTAAAGAAAAAAATCCGGATGTATCAATCATACTTAATGCAGGCGGATCCGGCGTAGGTTTGAAACAAGTATCCGAAGGCAGTGTAGATATCGGAAATTCGGACGTAGACGCCTCAATGAAACTGTCTTCCGAAAAAGCGAAAGAATTACAAGATCATAAAGTTTGCATAGTAACGGTAGCGGCAGTGGTAAATAAAGATATTTATCAAGACGTGAAAAATATAACAAAAGAACAATTAAGAGATATTTTCACCTCAAAAATAAAAAATTGGAAAGAAGTCGGAGGACCGGATGAAGAAATCGTATTGATAACAAGACCGAAAACCTCAGGCACAAGAATGCTTTTTACAAAGTATGCACTTGACGGCATGGATGAAACTGCAAATGCAACTTTGGAAACCGACGACAACGGAACATTAATCGAAAATGTATCGCAGACAAAAGGAGCGATAGGATATGTTGCATTGCCGTATGTAAGAAACAGTAAATTTGTAAATGTCCTTGCAATTGACGGAGTAGAACCGACAGTTGAAAACACATATAACGGAAAATATCCTGTATGGGGATACGAACATATGTATACAAAAGGTGAAGCAAAAGGTGCCGTAAAAAACTATCTCGACTTCTTTACATCTGAAGAATTCGGAAAAATAATCGAAGAACTCGGATACGGAATTACAAGCAAAATGCAAGTTTCACGCTGATTTGGTGACATATGCTCAAACGTGAATATTTAGGAAAATATATATCGGCAGTATCGGCATCGGTACTGCTGATATTGACAATTGCGGTAGCCGCAAGTCTTTTGTGGAACGGAACTCGGCTTTTTACATATTTCAATCATACAATCGGAGAATTTATTTTTTCATCGGCATGGAATCCTTCCGATACGGAATTAGGTGGAGGAAAAGTCGGAGCAAGCGTATTCATAACAGGATCCGTTGCAGTATGTCTTGCATCCGTCCTTATGGTTGCACCGTTTTCTATAGCAACTGCACTATACATATCGGTAATGGATAAAAAGAACGGAGAAAAATATATAAAACCGATGATAGGGATTTTCGCCGGAATACCCTCCGTTGTATATGGCTGGACCGCACTTACGGTACTTGTTCCGTTTATACGGGATATATTCAATCTTCCGACGGGGCAAACCGTACTTGCTGCATCAATCGTACTTGCGATGATGATTTTTCCTACAGTGACAGTCGTTATTGCCGATGCATTCAAAAATGTACCTCCGAAATATATTGAAGGCGCCTACGGACTTGGAGCCACACGTTGGCAAATGATTTACAGTATATTGATACCCTCGGCATCATCCGGTATAGTGACAGGATTTGTTTTAGGACTTACAAGAGCATTCGGAGAAGCACTTGCTGTATCTATGGTAATAGGAAAAATGAGAATAATACCGGACTCGATTTTATCACCGGCGGTAAACCTTACAACGGCAATTGCATCCGACATGGGAGGGGCAACAGCAGGAGGAGAACTCAGCTATGCACTATGGTCCATGGCGTTACTCTTATTTTGCATATCTATGTTCTTCGTAATAATCATTCATATGCTTCACCGAAAGGACAACAAGTGATGGAAGAAACAATCGGAATTTACAAAACCGTTCATAGTGAAAAAATAAAAATCGGAAATATAAAAAGAAACAGAATTACGGATCATGTTGCAACTTCGATTATAAAAATATTTACAGGAATAACAGTTGTCGTATTTGCATTATTTCTTGCAAACGTACTCTATAACGGAATAAAAGTATTTTCACCCGAAATACTGTCATTTACGGAAAAAGGTATAGGAAATCAACTGTTCAATACAATATACCTTCTCGTGCTTTCACTTTTCGTATCTGTTCCGATAGGAATTTTTTCGGGAATATACATGTCCGAATACGTTACATCCGGAAAAATTTCAAGCATCTTGAAAATGGCGGTAGAAACACTGTCGTCATTACCGTCAATAGTTGTCGGACTCTTCGGATACTTTGCATTTGTAACGTACGTAGGAACTCAATGGAACTTACTGTCGGGAGCATTGACGGTCTCGATATTTACGATACCGCTCATCACCGCAACCACATATGACGCATGCAAAGAAGTACCCGACAACTACAAACAAGGAAGTTTTGCACTCGGAGCGACACGCTTCGAAACGATAAGAAAAGTAATATTGCCGGCAGCATCGACGAGAATAATGACAGGCGTCATTCTCGCATCCGGAAGAGTATTCGGAGAAGCTGCGGCACTTTTGTATACTGCAGGAATGAGTACCGACTTCAGTTGGAAAGTTTGGAACATTGCATCATCGCAATGTCCGCTTAATCCTTTAAGACCCGGAGAAACATTGGCACTTCAAGTATGGGCATCGAGAATGGACGGAATAGGCAGCGGAGCATATGATACCGCATCTGCAGCATCTGCAATATTGGTAATAATGACAATTGTATTCTGTTTAAGTGCAAACTATATAAGTAAGTACTTTTCAAGAAAAAGCGAAGGAAGTAAATAATGGAAAAACACACAAAAGAAAATGAAAATTTACAAAACATATCCTTTCAAATAAAAAACTTGTACTTGTACTACGGAAAAATGCAAGCACTTAAAAATATTTCAACAAATATAGAAAAAAATAAAATAACGGCCCTCATCGGACCTTCAGGCTGCGGAAAATCCACATTTCTGAGGACATTGAACAGAATGAACGACTTTATAGAAAATTGCAGAGTTGAAGGAAAAATTTTATATAGAGGAAAAGATATTTACAACGAAACGGATCCCATATCGCTCAGAAGAGAAGTCGGAATGGTATTTCAACAACCGAACCCCTTTGCGAAAAGTATCTACGACAATATAGCATATGGAGTAAGACTCAAAGGAATTACGAAAAAAGACGAACTTGACGAAATCGTGGAAAAAAGTTTGAAACAAGCTGCGATATGGAACGAAGTAAAAGACAGACTGAAAAAATCCGCACTTGGACTGTCCGGCGGTCAACAACAAAGACTGTGCATTGCAAGAGCGCTTGCAATGGAACCTGAAATACTGCTTATGGACGAATCCACGGCATCATTGGATCCGATATCATCGGCGGCGATAGAAGAACTCACTATGAAATTGAAAGAAAAATACACGATAATTATGGTAACGCACAATATGCAGCAAGCACGAAGAATATCTGACAAGACCGCATTTTTCTATCTCGGAGAACTTATAGAATACGGAAAAACCGAAAAAATATTTACAACTCCGAAAAATGAACGTACATACAGATATATTTCGGGACAATTCGGATAGATATGATACAATAAATAAAAAAGAAAGGAACAAATATGGCACTTATTTATTGCGTAGAAGATGATTCCGGAATACGTGAACTCGTTATGTATGCACTGAAAGGTCAAAAATTTGATGTAAAAGGCTTTGCCGGAGCGGAAAAATTTTACAAAGAGTTGGAAAATAAAATACCGGATTTAATATTGCTGGATATAATGTTACCCGGTGAAGACGGATTATGCGTATTGAAAAAACTGAGAAATACAAATGAATACTCCACAATTCCAATTGTCATGATGACGGCAAAAACGAGCGAATATGACATAGTAAAAGGCCTCGACTCGGGCGCCGACGATTATATAACGAAACCCTTCGGAATAATGGAACTGATTTCACGTGTGAAATCTCTTTTACGTAGAAGTAATTACGAAAAAAATACTTCAAAAGAAGAGCCGAAAATATTAAAATATAAAAATACAATAATAGATGAAGCAAAGCACGTTGTAACCGAAAACGGAAAAGAAGTCTTTTTGACGTTGAAAGAATTCAAACTGCTTCAATACCTGGTGATAAACAAAGGAATAGTTCTCTCACGAGATCGCATTATGGAAGCTGTATGGGACTCACCGATAGAAATAGAAAGCAGAACGGTAGACATGCACATAAAAGGTTTGCGTAAAAAAATCAAAGATTGTGATAAATACATAAATACCGTGCGAGGTATAGGATACCGATTGGAACACGAAAAGGAAGATAAATGAGAAATAAAATATTCAACAGTCTTCTGATAACGGGAATAACGACCGCAATAATAGTATTTATAGTTTTGGGCGTATTCTATTATCAAGGAATGCAGGAAAGAAGAACGGAAGAATTAATAAATTTGAACAAGGTAGTATCTTCCGTAATTACAACTGAAGACGAAAGCAACAGTAAAAAATATCTCGAAGAATTTTCAGAAGCGAGACATGAAAAAATACATATAGCATGGTTCGATCAAAAAGGAACAATTTACTACGACAACGAAGACGACAACGATGCCGATTATTATCTAGGAAGTCCCGAAGTAAACGAAGCGATTAAAACCGGCAGCGGATACAATGTACACAAAGACAAAAACGACATGCCGAAAATCTACATTGCACAAAAAATTGAAGACGGTACAATTTTGAGATTTTCACTTGAACGAAACCTGCCGATAAATATTTTTTCAAACTTTTCACCGGAAATATTCATTTTCATAATAGTATTTTTGTTTGCAAGTGTAATGCTTGCAAAATACAGAACGGACAGAATTCTAAGTCCCCTGCAATCACTCGGCGATATGGTGCAACGAATAATGTCGGGAGAAAACATAAAAGAACTTCCCGTAAATTACTCGGAATTTCAACCCTTATATAAAAGGGTTGCCGAACAAAGAAATCAAATAGAAAAATACCTCGAAGACATGGAAGAAGATCGTAACAATATACGTATAGTAATGAATACGATTTATGACGGAATTATTCTTTTGAACGACAAAAAAGAAATAATCGACTATAACCGAAGAGCGGAAAAAATATTTAACCCGTCGGAAGACAAAAGATTTCGAAAAATATCCTCGATGTACTGCGATCATGATTGGCTCAGAGCCGTAGACCGGGCATATCGTGACGTAAACAGACAAAAATACACAATGACAATAGCGGATAAACCCTTCAAAGTCATAATGACACGTACAATACTTCCGGAAGAACAACACGGAGTATTAATAGTACTGCGAGACATGACGGCGGAACATATTGCCGAAAAAATGCGCAGAGAATTTTCGGCAAACGTATCACATGAACTGAAAACACCGCTCACCACAATAAGCGGATTTGCCGAAATGATAGCAAAAGGAATGTGCAAAGACACCGAAGACATAAAAAATTTCAGCAACAAAATACACCAAGAATCAAGACGCATGTTAAGCCTTATAGACACAATAATGCACCTGTCCAAAATAGAAGAAAAAGAAACGACAATTTCATGGAAACTCGTTTCGGTAGACAGCGTATTGAAATACGTGGCGGATCTTATAACCTCACAAGCCACAAAAAAAGATTTGAAAATAAACCTGGACATCGAACCGGTATACATGTACGGAAATGCGGCACTTTTATCCGAACTTTTCATGAACCTGTTGGATAATGCGGTAAAATACAACGTAGAAGGCGGAAATATAACGGTACATATAAAACGTGTGAAAGAAAAATTAATGAAAATAACAATATCCGACACAGGCGTAGGAATACCGGAAGAAAAACAAAATCGTGTATTCGAAAGATTTTTCCGTGTGGAAGAAAGTCGAAACAAAGCGACCGGCGGAAGCGGACTGGGACTTTCAATATGCAAACACATAATAGAAAGACACAACGGAAAAATAGAAATAAGCAGCATTGAGGGAAAAGGAACAACTGTAACGGCTGAACTTCCATGCCTGAGCGATGAAGAAATACTTCGTGAAAATGCAACCGAAATTACGGCACAACAAGAAGTGGAAGAAGTTGAATCCGGAGAATTGGCGGCAATGGAAGCGGTAGAAGACAAAGAAATCGAAAAAGAAATAAAAGAAAATAAAGAAATTTTGCAAGTAAGACGAAAATATAAAAAAGATGAAAAAGCACAAATGAGAAAAGAAAAACGTAAAAAGGAAAAAAAGAAGAAAAAGAACAAAGGAAAAGAATAAAAACAAAACACCCTGTAAATGAATACCCTCATTATCGGCGAACCGGTAATGAGGGTATATTTAAAGACTGTATATACAAATACAAGTAAAACACGGAATAATCGGAAACAGGAATACAAAATCTGTAATATTATCTCAAAACACATTGCATTATTGGTGCAATGTGTTTTATTTCGGACGTCATATTGATAAAAGCTGAAAATTATTAATAAGAATCATTTATGAAAGGAAAGTACTCGTCGGCATTAGGGTTTTGTGCGAGTGCCATCGGTGAAGGTTCCGTTGCACTGGGAGCAGGATTCGTAGCAAAAGATTCAAATGAGTTTTCAGTAGGAAGAGATAAAATAGACGAAAAATGGTGCTATATACAGACGAGTAACTAATGTGGCAAACGGAGTAAATGATAATGATGCGGTTAACATGGCACAACTTAACGCACGTACCGCAGTGCCGCTGACGGTTTTCAATGGCGGTGAATATTCGAATAAAATTTATAAACCTGCAGTTGGAGATAATACGTGGAGTGCAACACGCATTGTTTTCGGTGACGGATTAAAGCGGAAAAAGTAAAAGACGAAAAAATAATGAATACACGAGATTAACTCTTGATAAAGGATCACTTAAAAATGATAATGCATTTAAAGGACCTAAGGGTGATTCAGGGAATGCGGTAAACCTTGACTTGGTAGAAGATAAAATAAAGCAGGGAGTTTCTTCTATAAGCAACAGAGTGAACGGAGTAGGAGCAGCGGCACTTGCGGCACTTCATTCTCTTGATTACAGTCCGGAAAATAAATTAGATTTTGCAGTGGGATTTGGAAATTATAAAGGAACAAGTGCGGTAGCGATTGGTGCATACTATAGACCGAATGAAAACGCTATGATATCTTTTGGCGGTACAATGGACGGAGAAGATCATATTTTCAATGCCGATATTTCATGGAAACTCGGAAAAACTACACCGAAAGAAAATCGTCAAACTCAACTTCAACAAGAAGTAGACACATTGAAGGAAAAGAACGGAGTAATGGAAAAGACGATACAAGAACAAAATGAAAAAATAAAAGAATTGGAAGTTCTTGTAAGAAGTTTTATACATAAATAACTCTACATAAGAGGGGAGATGAAAATCTTCCCTTTTTCTATTTATAAATAATAAATTTAATAAGACGGAGTTTGTTTCAATCGTGTAATTGATTTTATAAAAGAAAATATCTCGCATCTTAAATTTTAAGGACGTATTTTGTTTGATATTTTTTTGAAATAATACTTGACGAAGACTTTTTCTTGTGATAATATTATCAACATCGTCAATGAAATGATGATGCAGGACAGTCTTGAAAAAGAATATCCTGAACACCTGTTGACAATTTGTTTAACTGGTGGTATAATGATTGAGTCGCATGAATAGCGACACGGTTCTTTGAAAACTAAACAGTACAACGAAAAAATGCAAAACATTTTTTGGTAAAAAGCCGATGTGCGAGTTT
>QWBY01000115.1_pt1 | contig 103647 bp, 92 predicted proteins | sample 1972471 | NCBI WGS metagenome assembly QWBY01 (sample SAMN09866722, study PRJNA288562) | Human gut metagenome isolate term6_stool, whole genome shotgun sequencing...
TAGGACTCTGTCTACTAATTTAGTATAGCAAAAAAGAAAGTGTATAGAAAGTTAGTTTATATAGCCTAAAAGTGTATAGAAAATTTAGGTAAAGTCACGAGAGCAGCGCTCTTGAAATGAAAATAGGCTCTTTCGGATTATAAAACACCTTGTTTTACACTCCAAAAGAGCCTATATTATTTTGGGAACCAATAAATTAAAATCGAAGACCTATTGCTTAGAACTTTTTAAAGTACAATTTGTAGGTTTCAGTAGCCAAAGTTAATTCCTTTTTACCTTTCGCAAATTCAATGGTGAATGTAGTATTCATTGCATTGATGCCATAGAACGCAAGTAAAGTTGGTTCTGTCAAAGGCTTATCACCATGATCACGGTCGTAGAGATAAGGATTGTTAAGCTCTAAAATACTGCCATTCAAGTTGTAATGATACAAGATGCGTGGTTGCGTACCGATTTTATCTTCTATCTGTAACAACTTAGCTTGAAACGACCAGAATATTTGTTTTTCAGCAACATCAACTGTTTGTCCATTCTGCTCCATTGCTGTGCATTTCCACATTCCTTCTAAATCGCCAGGAGTGTTATCAGTATCTAACGAACAACTGGTAATACCGAGCATTGCAAGCAAAGAAAAAAGAAGTTTAATATATTTTTTCATTGTACGATATACTTAGAAAATTCCACTTTTTGAGATTGTAAATTGAAAGCCATAGTTTATTCCGCCCAATATAGCACCGAAATCCATGCCGTAAGCAGCTTTCAAACTTATTCCATTGAGCCACTTATGGGATATACTATGCAGTAAATAAGACGTTTCAGCCAATAAACTCACGTTGTGATGCTTGTCGTTGTAAGGTCTATTATAAGTGCCTAAACCTTCTTGATAGGTTGCAAGAAATCGCCAATTAAGGTATTCGTTTGGAGTTCCAGCCAATCCTAAATGATAAGCCACGAAGCGATTGTCTTTAAAACTAATCGTTCCGTCCTCATTATAGATAGGTGAGCGGAAGAGAGGGTTACCCATTGCTTGCCCCCAATGTTGATTGCCCGTGTAAATATAATGATTATAGAAATTGTCTTGACCACCAATATGGTCAGCAATAGTAATGGTATGGTCGTGGTAAATCGGACCGCTTTGATATTTTGTGTACATATATTCCAATACGATTGAATTCAACCAACTATCTTGACGATACTTATATTCAAATCCAATGAGCCAATCTTTCAAGTCATAAACCAAATATTTATGCTTTTTCTTTTGTTGCCATTCTTCACCTTCACCATAACCATCATAATCTAATTGAAACATAGCCGAATGGTCTTCGAAGTATTTGTCAGCATAAAGGGCATAACTTTTTGTTTCGCCATCGTATTGCAGACGAGCCAACCACGAGCCTAATTGATTGCCTTCTGCATTTTGATAAGTTATTTCAGTTACATCAGCACCACCAGGAATAAAGGCATTCCAAAAAGCTTGAAAGTTATTATGCCCTTTTAAAGTTTCCATCTGCCCGTCAGAAGTAGGTCGATAAGCAGTACCACCAAAGGTTGAAACCATTTCTAATCCTATTTGTAAAGACCAAGGAGAGAACACTTCTTCATTGCCAATCTTTAAAAATCCAGATTTAGAATGGTAAAGCACATCATCAGCATATTTGCTTTGCTTATTGGTAAAATCGTGTTGCCAATTTTGGTCTGTCATCTTTCCATATGCCAGATGCCCCTTGAAATGAAACCAACCATTGCCAAAAGGCAGTGTCCAATAGTTTGGTAAAGATAAACGAACCTGTGGAACGGGGCGAGCATTAATACCTAACGTTTGAGAACCTGTACTTAAAAGATTGTTTTTCAACTCCATAGGTTGCTCTTTCGCACCAATTGTCAATGCACCATGAAGCCAACGCCCCTCGATATAGGCTTGTTGAACAACAAAATTTGATGTATAATTTAGTGGAGCCGCTATATCAATACCATAGCCAATCCCCCATTTCCGTCCCTCATCAACAGAAAGTGGTCGCTCTATTGCTGTGCGAAAATACCCATTTGTCTTATCCAATGAACTCAATCCAAACTTATTGGCATTAAGCCACAAAGGCGTTTTCGTATTAGAAAAACTACCTTGCGTCTCAACTTTGTAATTTATAGCCTTAAAAACACGAGCTTTCACTGTATCTTTCTGCACTTGCACGTCATATTGAGCAAACATGGGCATGCTGATAAGCAATACAGAAAAAGCGAAAAAAAGTCTTTTCATTTTTATTTTTTATGTAGATATTTGGTGCAAAAATACATATTTTTTTAGTAATAACGATAAAAAAGTACCAACATAATTAAAACTCTGTCAAATTAAAATATTTTCCTTAGGGACATAAGAAAAAACAAGTTTATTAAGGCGGTATTCACAGATTTTTACTATCTTTGCAAGTTGAAAGTTAGTAGACTGTAAAAACAATAAAATTAAAAGATATAATCGTGACTGAGACAAAGTATATTTTCGTAACAGGCGGCGTTGTTTCCTCTCTTGGAAAGGGAATTATATCATCGTCAATTGGTAAACTTCTTCAAGCAAGGGGTTACAATATTACCATTCAAAAGTTTGACCCCTATATCAATATCGACCCGGGTACGCTGAATCCGTATGAACACGGAGAGTGTTATGTAACGGTCGATGGTATGGAGACAGACTTAGATTTAGGTCATTACGAAAGATTCACAGGTATTCAGACCACAAAAGCCAACTCGATGACAACTGGACGCATCTATAAAAGTGTTATTGACAAGGAAAGACGTGGCGACTACTTGGGTAAAACCATTCAAGTTGTACCACATATTACCGATGAAATAAAGCGTAATATCAAGCTATTGGGTCAAAAATACCATTACGACTTTGTCATTACAGAGATAGGTGGAACCATTGGTGATATTGAATCAGCACCATTCCTTGAGGCAATACGCCAGATGAAATGGGAATTGGGTAAACGAGCCATTAATCTTCACCTTACTTATGTGCCTTATTTAAAAGCAGCAGGCGAAGTAAAGACAAAGCCAACACAACATAGCGTAAAAGAATTGCAAAGTGTTGGAATACAGCCTGACATATTAGTTTTGCGTACTGATGAGCATCTTGAAGATGACATTCGCAAGAAAGTGGCTGCATTCTGCAATGTTGATTTGGATTGTGTGGTGCAAAGCGAAAACTTGCCAAGCATCTACGAAGTGCCTATTAATATGCAAGAACAAGGACTTGACGCAGCTATTTTGCGCAAATGTGGCGAAGAAGTGAAGCCTACACCTGAATTGGGACCATGGAAAGCTTTCCTTGACAAATTAAATAAAGCCACAAAAGAAGTTCATATAGGATTGGTTGGCAAATATGATTTGCAAGATGCTTACAAAAGTATTCGTGAAGGATTGCTCCAAGCAGGTACTTACAATGACCATAAAACCCAACTCCATTTCGTTAATTCAGAACATCTGACTGACGAAAACATCGCAGAAGAAATGAAAGGACTTGACGGCGTAGTCATTTGTCCAGGCTTCGGTCAACGCGGAATTGAAGGAAAATTGGTTGCGATTAAATACACCAGAACCCACAATATACCAACATTTGGTATTTGTTTAGGCATGCAAATGATGGTAATCGAGTTTGCCCGCAATGTTTTAGGCTACTCCGATGCGAACTCACGCGAGATGGACGAAAAGACTATCCATAACGTTATTGACATTATGGAAGAACAAAAGAACATCACCAATATGGGTGGCACAATGCGTCTTGGTGCTTACGAATGTGTTTTGCGCCAAAACTCACATGTTTTCAATATTTATAAAGCAGAGCATATACAAGAACGTCATCGCCACAGATACGAGTTTAACAACAATTTTGAAAAAGAATTTGAACGTAACGGCATGATGTGCGTGGGTAGAAATCCAGAAAGCGACTTGGTAGAAATAGTAGAAATACCTTCGCTTAAATGGTTTATAGGAACACAATTCCACCCTGAGTATCAATCAACTGTACTCAAACCACACCCTCTTTTCCTCGATTTCATTAAGACAGCAATAGAAAATAAGAAAAAATAAGAATGGATAAAAATACTATCGCAGGGTTTGCACTTATTGCCCTCGTTCTATTTGGTTTCGCATGGTGGCAGCAACCTTCTGAAAAAGAACTTGCTCAACAACGTACAGAGTTTGTAAAAGACTCTATAGCCAACGCAAAAAAAATTGCAAAACAAAAAAAGGAAGTAGCACAAACTGCCAATAAAACCATTGCAGCTAATGCCGATACAACAGCTTTATTCTATGCTGCCGCAAATGGAACAGCACAAAATATTGTTCTGAAGAATAATAAAGTAGAATTAACCCTCAATACCAAGGGAGGCGTTGTTAAACAAGCGATTATAAAAGGCTATACGGGACACAACGTAACCAGTAAAGACCGAAAAACAGACAAGCAAGATGTTACACTTTTCAGTGGGGCTGACCAAGAATTAAACTTTATCTTGGCAACAAAGCAAGATAACATCGAAACAAAAAACATGTATTTCACACCTTCAAATGTTACCGACTCTACGGTAACCCTTACTGCTACGGACAAGAGCGGCAAGACATTGGTGTTGGACTACAAACTAAAATCACCTTATTTGCTTAGTTTGAACATCAAGGCAACAGGTATGAATGGATTGTTCAAGCCAGGTGAAAACCAACTACTTATTGATTGGCAAGAAAAATGTAAGCAACAAGAATTGGGTTATACCTTTGAAAATCGTTACGCCACACTTACATACAAAGAGAGCGAAGGTAGTACCGATTATTTAAGTGAAACAAAAGAAGATGAAAAAGCTACGGAAGAAAGACTTGATTGGGTAGCTTTTAAGAACCAATTCTTCTCAGCTGTAATGATTTCGAAAGATGGTTTTGCAACAGGAGCAAAACTAAAAAGTATACCACAACAGAAAGAATCACATTATCTCAAGCAATATCATGCAAGCATGAATACTGCTTTCGACCCAACAGGAGCAAAAGCTTCACAATTTGAATTCTACTTTGGTCCTAATGATTTCCGCTTACTTCAAAGCGTAGAGAACCAAAGTACATTTGGGAAAAGCCTTGATATGCAACGCCTTGTATATCTTGGTTGGCCATTATTCCGCATTATCAACCGTTGGTTTACTATCTATGTTTTCGATTGGCTGAGCAAATTATTCCCGATGGGCGTAGTACTTATACTCATTACTTTACTCTTGAAGTTTATTACCTTCCCAATGGTAAAGAAAAGCTACATGAGTTCTGCTAAAATGCGCGTATTAAAGCCAAAACTTGACGAAGCAACAAAACAATACAATAAGCCTGAAGACCAAATGCAAAAGCAACAAGCCATGATGCAGATGTATTCAGAGTATGGCGTTAGTCCACTTTCAGGTTGTTTGCCTATGCTTATTCAAATGCCAATTTGGATTGCGATGTTCAATTTCGTGCCAAATGCAATACAACTTCGTGGAGAAAAATTCTTATGGATGGACGATTTGAGTACATTTGACCCTATTATTTCATGGAGTCAGAACCTGTGGCTCATTGGCGACCATATTTCTTTAACATGTATTCTATTCTGTGCTACGAATATCCTTTATTCATGGTTCACTATGCAACAACAGAAAGACCAAATGGTAGGACAACAAGCTGAGCAAATGAAGACGATGCAATGGATGATGTACCTTATGCCAGTATTCTTCTTCTTCATGTTCAACGACTATTCATCAGGTTTGAATTTCTACTATTTCATTTCTCTATTTTTCTCTGCTGCCATTATGTGGACATTACGCAAAACAACAGACGATGAAAAATTGCTTTCAATCTTGGAAGCGCGTAGAGCTGAGAACAAAAAGAATCCTAAAAAGAAAGGCGGATTGGCTGCTCGCATGGCTGCTTTGCAAGAAATGCAACAACAGCAACAAGAGGAACTTAAACGCAAAAGAGAAGAGCTTAACCGAAAAAAATAATAAAATCTATGAACAAAAACATCTCATTAACAATTGCAACTGCATTGATTATGAACAGTGGAGCAGCATTGGCACAGAATGTCAATATTGGAAAGAGCAATGTTACGCTTAAAAGCGACATTATGACCCCTGAAACGATGTGGGAAATGGGTCGTGTTGGAAGTGCGAAAGCAAATCCTGACGGTAGTAAAATCATTTATCAAGTGGGTTATTATAGCGTTAAAGAAAATAGAGGACACCAAGTTCTTTACATTATGGACGCTAACGGAAAGAACGCAAAATTGTTGACAACATCAGCTAAAAGCGAGACCAGCGCAGAATGGCTTGATAACAATACTATCGCATTTATGTCAGGAGGACAAGTTTGGACGATGGATAGTAACGGGGGAAATAGAAAGCAAATTTCAAATTCTGAAATTGAAATTGAAGGTTTTGCATTCTCTCCTGATAGAAAACAAGTTGTGCTTTTAAAGAGCATTCCTTATTATGGCTCTATCAAGAAGAACCCTGACGACCTTCCAAAGACAACTGGCATGGTCGTTACCGATATGAATTATCGCCATTGGGATCACTATGTACAATCAATTGTTCACCCATTCCTTGCCAATGTTGCAGCTGACGGAAGCATTAACGAAGGCTACGATATATTGGAAGGTGAACCATACGAAAGTCCTTTGGCACCATTTGGTGGCATTGAACAAATAGCATGGAGCAAAGATTCAAAGTCTATTGCTTATACTTGCCGTAAGAAAGAAGGCGTAGATTACGCAACTTCAACCGATGCCGACATTTACCTTTATAATATAGCAAGCAAAAAATCTGTCAATCTTTGTAAGCCTGCTGGCTATGTTGCTCCTAAAAAGGATATGACAAAGAGCTTGAGAAATCAAGCTGTTAATAACCAATCAGGTGATTTTAATGTAGGTTATGATGTAAATCCTAAGTTTTCTCCTGACGGGAAATATATTGCTTGGCAAAGCATGAAGCACGATGGCTACGAAAGCGACCGTAATCGTCTTTGCGTTTACGAACTTGCAACGGGCAAAAAGACTTACGTTAGCGAAGCTTTCGACTCAAACGTTGATAGCTACGTTTGGGCTCCAAACTCTAAAGATTTCTACTTTATTGGTGTTTGGCATGCAGTGCAAAATATTTACCAAACCAATCTTAAAGGTGAAGTAAAACAACTTACAGAAGGACAACATAATTATGTAGACGTTTCATTGCTTGGCAATAGCGGTAAAAAATTGCTTGCTATGCGTCAAAGCCACCAAATGCCAACAGAAATTTTTGTTGTAACCCCTTCAAAGAAAGAGAAGATGAGCGAACAAGTTCAGATTAGTTTTGAAAACAAAGCTATTCTCGACCAACTCACAATGGGCAAGTCAGAGGCACGTTGGACAAAAACAACTGACGGGAAAGACTTATTGTATTGGGTAATCACTCCTCCTCATTTCGACCCAAATAAGAAATATCCAGCATTGTTGTACTGCCAAGGTGGTCCACAAAGTCCTGTTTCTCAATTCTGGAGTGTACGTTGGAATTTCCAAATGATGGCAGCAAATGGTTATGTTATCATAGCTCCTAACCGCCGTGGTTTGCCAGGTTTCGGTAGCGAATGGAACGAAAAGGTTAGTCAAGATTGGACAGGTCAATGTATGAAAGACTATCTTTCAGCAATTGATGATGCCGCTAATAATCTCCCTTATGTAGATAAAGACCGCCTCGGTGCCGTTGGTGCATCATTCGGTGGCTTCTCTGTATATTGGTTGGCTGCTAACCACAACAAGCGTTTCAAGGCTTTCATCTCTCACGATGGTGCTTTCAATCTTGAAAGTATGTATACTGACACTGAAGAAGCATGGTTCAGCAATTGGGAATACGATGATGCTTATTGGAACAAAGACCTTACTGATGCTGCAAAACGCACTTACGATTATAGTCCACACAAAATGGTAGACAAATGGGACACTCCTATTCTCTGCATTCATGGCGAAAAGGATTATCGTATCAATGCTAACCAAGGTATGGGTGCATTCAACGCTGCTCGCCTCCGTGGCATTCCAGCAGAATTGCTTTTATTCCCTGATGAAAACCACTGGGTATTGAAACCACAAAATGGTATTCTTTGGCAACGTACATTCTTTAATTGGCTTGACCGCTGGTTGAAGAAGTAACCAACGTTTAATTTTAAAATTGAAACAAAATATTAAAAATATAAATATTATGACAGACCAAATTCAAAAAACTCTTAGAGACTCGGCTGGTGCACGTTGGACAGCCCTTTTGCTTTTGTCTCTTGCAATGTTCTGTTCTTACATTTTTGTGGACATCTTGTCTCCTATTAAAGACTTGATGCTTGCACATCGTGGTTGGGACTCAACAGCATTCGGAACAATGCAAAGTTCTGAAACCTTCCTCAACGTGTTCGTATTCTTCCTCATCTTTGCGGGTATCATTCTCGACAAGATGGGTGTACGCTTCACTGCTCTCCTTTCAGGTGCCGTAATGCTTACAGGTGCTTGTATCAAGTATTATGCCATTAGCGAAAGCTTTAGGGGTAGTGGACTTGAAGCATGGTTTACTAACAATTTGAACCATATTCCTTTGTTTGAACAATTAGGTGTTTCTCCTTTCTATGAAGGTATGCCTGCTTCTGCCAAACTTGCTGCCATTGGCTTCATGCTCTTTGGTTGCGGTACAGAAATGGCTGGTATCATGGTTTCTCGTGGTATCGTAAAATGGTTTAAGGGTAAGGAAATGGCGCTTGCTATGGGTTCTGAAATGGCACTTGCTCGTTTGGGTGTTGCTACTTGTATGATTTTCTCACCATTCTTCGCTAAGTTGGGTGGCGATGTTGATGTTTCTCGTTCAGTAGCTTTCGGTGTTGTCCTCATTTGTATCGCTTTAATCATGTTTGTTGTTTACTTCTTCATGGATAAGAAACTCGATTCACAAACAGGCGAAGCTGAAGAACAAGAAGAACCATTTAAAATTAGCGACCTCGGACAGATTCTCAGCAGTATGGGTTTCTGGTTGGTCTCTTTGCTTTGCGTTCTTTATTACTCTGCAATTTTCCCATTCCAAAAGTATGCGGTAAATATGTTGCAATGTAACTTGACTTTCACTCCTGTTGAAGAAGGTTCTTTCTGGGGTTCAACACAAGTAACAATCGTTCAATATTGTGTGATGTTGGTAGTAGCTGCAACCGCTTTCATGTTCAACTTTATGAAGAACAAGAGCGTTAAGTACTCAGTACTTTGCATCTCTATCCTTTCTCTCATTGCTTATTGCTACATGGGTTATATGCGCCAATCAGCTGAATCAATCTTTGCTGTATTCCCATTGCTAGCTGTAGGTATTACACCTATCCTTGGTAGCTATGTTGACCACAAGGGTAAGGCTGCTTCAATGTTGATTCTTGGTGCTATATTGCTCATTAGCTGCCACCTTACATTTGCCTTTATCCTCCCAATGTTCAAGGGTAACGCTATTGGTGGTGTCATCATCGCTTACATGACAATTCTTGTACTCGGTGCTTCTTTCTCACTCGTACCAGCTTCATTGTGGCCAAGTGTGCCAAAGCTCGTAGACCCAAAGATTATTGGTTCAGCTTATGCACTTATTTTCTGGATTCAAAACATCGGTCTTTGGTTGTTCCCATTGCTTATCGGTAAGGTACTCGATAATTCTAATGTAGGTGTAACCGACCCAACAAAGTATGATTACACAAACCCATTGCTCATGCTTGCAGGTCTTGGTGTAGCTGCTTTGGTAATCGGTATTTTCCTCAAGGCTGTTGACAAGAAGAAGGGGCTCGGCTTGGAATTGCCAAATATCACAGAAGAATAAATTTTTATTCAAACTACAATAAAAAAAGACTGAACTCTTACGGGTTCAGTCTTTTTTCATTTTATAGCACAATTATTGGTTCGGAAATAAAACCTATTGTTTCATAATGAAAAACCCATTGTTTTGACACTCAAAATAGGCTATTTCAAAATTCGGAGATGATGAAACACAGATGGAATGTATCAAAGAATATTTATCAACTCTGAAAAACTTTTTAAAATGACAAGTCTTTCATGTTCATATTCCTCGGCCATTTCATGCTGCCAAAGCGTTTGGGCAGGAAGATAAATAGCTGAACCACCCAATTGCAAGACTGGGTCTATATCGGAACGGAACGAATTGCCTACCATAACTAAGTCTTCAATAGTACAATCAAAACGCTTGCAAAGGTTTAAATATTCTTTTTGAGTTTTATCGGACACTACTATTATTTCATCGAACAACTCCGATAGCCCTGACCGCTTTAGTTTATTCTCTTGGTCTAATAATTCTCCTTTTGTAAACACGATTGTTTTATAGTTGCCTTCCCTTTTCTTCAACGTTTTAAGCGTAGCCACCACATTGGGTAAAGGCGTTGCAGGCATGTTTAATAGTTCCTTTCCTAAAGTCATTATCTCCCCTACTTTCTCAGTTGGTAAACTGCCATGACTTATAGCAATGGCATTCTCTATCAACGATAATATAAATGCTTTACAGCCATAACCCAAACTTGGCATATTGGCACTTTCGATTTTAAAAAGCGAAGCTGAAATATCATCAGGCGAACCATAATCGGATAAGATTGCAGTATATTTTTCTTCCACAACATCAAAATAGGATTGGCAATCCCATAATGTATCATCGGCATCAAAAGCAAGGAGCTTTATTCGTTTCGCATCTATCATACGACAAAATTACAAAATAATTCTCAAAATATAATTGCGTTTTTAGTAAATACTACAATATTTCTGCTACCCTACTCAAAGTTTTTTCTGTTAAATCATAATTATTTTGCCTATTTATTTTATTAGTTAGGATTAACTAACTAATTTTATAGCATCAAATTTAATGCTTATCATTTTAGCATAACGCATCATATAAACATCTGAACGATAGAAAGCAATCATACAATGAATGAAAAAATAGTAACAGCCATCTCACTTTTTTCACGCTTGATTACGGAATCTGAATCAAAAGCAAAAAGTCTTTTTGATGTAAGCGACCTTACCTCTTCACAATTGAACTATCTGAAACAATTGGCGAATTAGGAAATCCTAACGTTACAGAACTTTCTGTGGCATTAGGCGTAAAAAACATCAGTAATAGGGGTTATAGATAAACTAATAACCAAAGGTTGTGTCTACAAAACTCATACCGATAACGACCGCTGTCCCTCTCATTTACACTTGACAGATATAGGTGAGCAACTTAATCAACGCCATATTTATGCCCACGAGAATGCAAAAACAACCACAGAGTTTCCCGAAGAATATCACGATATTATTGAGTTTGGAATCCTTTCCAGCCAAACAAATCCGTTTGACCCAATGGAAAAAGCCATTGTAAAACTCGGATATGATTTTCTTGAACATACCGAACATATCCATACAAACTGGGACATGGTGAAAGAATACCCATTATCAAGGGAAATGATGGCAATGTCTCGAGTCTTCAAAAACAATGAAACCAACCATAAAACCATTGCAGCTAAAGGTGCGCCCGAAGCTATATTCGACCTTTGCCACCTACCAACAGAAGAATTTAATAAATATGCTGATGCAGTAAAAGAAATGGCATCGGCAGGTTTAAGGGTCTTAGGCGTAGCAAAAGCCAACATTATAGCCGATACATTACCCAAAGAACAACATGATTTTGAATGTGAGGACAAGTGCGTGCAATGACATTTGTAACATTGATTATTGCCAATATCTTTACAATTTTAACCAATCGTTCGTGGACAGAATCTATATTTTCTATTCTTCGAACCCCTAATTCTACTGTTAAATGGGTGGCAGGAGGAGCTTTCATCTTTATCTTATTGGTACTTTATATTCCGTTTTTACAACGCCTTTTCCAATTTGCACATTTAGGAATTAAAGAAGTTATCACTTCGATTGTAATAGGAGCGTTAACCATAACGTGGTTTGAGCTTTACAAATGGAAGCATAGACGACAAATTAACAACACCCAATAGCAAATAAAGCATTATCATCGCCCATGAACATATTTTAAACAAATTATGTTCATGGGCGAAAAATAAATAATTATCTTTGCACTTGTTGGCAATATCGTTGGGTTCAACTACATTTTTGCTTTCATACTATTTAAAAGAACAAAGTTTAAATCCGAAACATGACACTTCAACAACTTGAATATGTAATGGCTGTTTACCGATGCAAACATTTTGCAAAGGCAGCCGAATATTGTAACGTGACGCAACCTACACTGAGTTCAATGATTCAAAAGCTTGAAGACGAACTTGGAATTAAAATATTCGACCGTAGCAAGCAGCCTATTCACCCAACTGCTGCGGGACAACTTGTCATAGAACGAGCTTGGAACATACTTGTCAGAGCAAAACATCTCAAAGAAATTGTTGAAGAAGAGCGCAAATCTATTACGGGAACGTTCAATGTAGCTATTTTGCCGACAATAGCCCCTTATCTGCTTCCTCGTTTTCTTCCTCAACTCATGAACGAATACCCCGAAATGGATATTCGAGTTACAGAAATGAAGACTGAAGAAATTCATAAAGCACTCAAACACGGAGATATTGATGCAGCCATATTAGCCAAACTTGATGGACAAGATGACTTTAAAATGCACCAACTCTACGTTGAAAAGTTCTTCGTTTACGTTTCTAAAAACGATAATTTGTTTAACAAACAAAACATACGCACCACCGATTTAAGTGGTGAATTTCTTTGGTTGCTTGATGAAGGGCATTGTTTCCGCGACCAACTTGTAAAGTTTTGTCATCTAAAATCAGCTGCAAAAAGCAAAAAAGCCTATAATCTTGGTAGCATAGAAACTTTTATGCGAATCGTTGAAAGCGGAAAAGGTGTAACTTTTATTCCCGAATTGGCACTACAACAGTTCACCGATGTACAGAAGGAATTAGTACGACCCTTCGCCCACCCTATTCCAACACGCAGTATCGTTCTTTTAACCCAAAAGAACTACATCAGAACAACCCAATTGCAATTGATTATTGACAGAATTCAAGCATCAATCCCAGCTGAAATGCTCCAATCTGGTAAAATAAAAACATTGTAAGCAACAACAAAAATTTACTGTAAAACCGCCCATAGAGCCCCCTTATTGTATAGTGCAGATTGCAATATACCACTTAGGGGCTGATATGCCATTTGGGTACATGTTATTTTGTGTAAAATCTTCGTCATTTTCAATCTTTTTTTATAATTTTGAACTCGCAAACGTTTTAGGAAACATAACTAACTCATTCGTAAGCAATAGGAAGTTATGAAAGGGATAACCAAATTAAACGTCTGAAAAATAAACATTATCCTCATACTTTAACGTTCAAAAGAAAAAACTTTTTAAATAATATATATACAAAGGTAAAAATTATGAAGATTGAAAAAGTACATGCTCGTGAGATTATCGACTCACGTGGTAACCCTACAGTTGAAGTTGAAGTAACTCTTGAAAATGGTATAATGGGACGTGCAAGCGTACCATCAGGCGCATCTACTGGAGAAAACGAAGCACTTGAACTTCGTGATGGAGACAAAGATCGTTTCTCAGGTAAGGGAGTTTTGAAAGCAGTAGAAAACGTAAACAACATCATTGCTCCTGCATTGAAGAGTTTCTGCGTAACAGAACAACGTGCAATCGACTATAAAATGTTGGAAATCGATGGTACTCCTACAAAGAGTAAGCTCGGTGCTAACGCTATTCTCGGTGTTTCTTTGGCAGTAGCTCAAACAGCTGCAAAGGCTTTGAACATGCCTTTGTATCGTTACATCGGTGGTGCTAATGCTTACACATTGCCAGTTCCTATGATGAACATCATCAATGGCGGCGCTCACTCTGACGCTCCTATTGCTTTCCAAGAATTTATGATTCGCCCAGTTGGTGCTGCTAACATTCGCGAAGCATTGCGTATGGGTGCTGAAGTGTTCCACACATTGGCTAAGAACTTGAAGAAGCGTGGTCTTTCAACAGCAGTTGGCGATGAAGGTGGTTTCGCTCCTAAGTTCGAAGGCATCAAAGACGCTCTCGATTCTATCATGCAAGCTATCAAGGACGCAGGTTACGAACCAGGCAAGGACATTAAAATTGCTATGGACTGCGCTGCTTCTGAATTTGCAACACAAGAAAATGGCGAATGGTTCTACGACTACAGCAAGCTCAAGAATGGTATGCCTAAAGACCCTAATGGTAAAAAACTTACTGCTGACGAGCAAATTGCTTACTTGGAAGAACTCATTACAGAATATCCTATCGACTCTATCGAAGATGGTCTTGACGAAAACGACTGGGAAAACTGGGTTAAACTTACCGCTAAGATTGGCGACCGTTGCCAATTGGTAGGTGATGACTTGTTCGTAACCAACGTTAAGTTCCTCGAAAAGGGTATCAAGATGGGTGCAGCTAACTCTATTCTTATCAAGGTTAACCAAATTGGTTCTTTGACTGAAACTCTCGAAGCTATCGATATGGCTCACCGTGCAGGCTACACATCAGTAACTTCACACCGTTCTGGCGAAACAGAAGATACAACAATTGCTGATATTGCTGTTGCAACAAACTCTGGTCAAATCAAGACTGGTTCTATGTCTCGTACAGACCGTATGGCTAAGTACAACCAACTTATCCGTATTGAAGAAGAACTTGGCAGCACAGCTAAGTACGGCTACAAGAAGATTAAGTAAGAAACTTACTTTATCAACATAAAACATAAGGGAATGGACGAAAGTCTGTTCCCTTATTTTATTGTAAAGAGGCGATATTGTTGGATTAAAAGAACAAATGAAGACTCTGTTGAACGAAAATGAGGAATTCTTTCATTTGTTTGTCTGCCTGATTTAGGCGGAAACAACCTCATTTATATTTCATTATCAACAAGAACTTGTGCCTTCATTTATAAAAGTTCACTTCTGATTTCCAAAACCGCCTATTTCGGAGTGCAAAATAGGCTGTTTTGAACATAAAAACAGGCTCTTTTGAAAATGGGATAATATGGTGTTATGCCTCCTACTATAAACTTTGATTGATTTTCCCGATTATAATATCAAGAAAACAAAAGTTTATTTTAAAGTTATAACCTTTTGATTTCCATTAGCTTATACCACTTAATAGATTCTTTCTATTGTAGTATAGATTTTATCTGTTGTCAGCCTAAAAACAAAGTACTACCTTTGCATTGTCAAAAGAAAACAAAGAATAACAAACACCTCATACAACGTATGATATAAAGTGATTTTTAGGTAAAAGATTGTAACGGATACACAAAAGAAAGTTTGCCATAAACTTCTCATAGCAATAGAATTGAAATTTAATAATTAACAGTAACATATCAGAAAGCAGAAGACAGAAAAGTCGGAAGCTACTGAATTAAAAAACAAAACATTTAAAATGGAAACAATTATCAACGCAGCAGCTCCTGAATTTAAGGTTCAGGCATACCAAAACGGTGAATTTAGAACAGTATCAAACGAAGATATTAAAGGTAAATGGGCGATTTTCTTCTTCTACCCAGCTGACTTTACATTCGTTTGCCCTACCGAACTTGTAGACCTTGCAGGCAAGTACGAAGAGTTGAAAGGCATGGGCGTAGAAGTATTCTCAGTAAGTTGTGATACTCATTTCGTACACAAGGCTTGGGCAGACGCTTCAGATAGCATCAAGAAAATCAATTATACCATGCTTGCCGACCCACTCGGAGTATTAGCAAAGGGCTTCGGCGTTTACAAAGAAGATGAAGGTTTGGCTTATCGTGGTACATTCGTTATCGACCCAGAAGGCAAGGTTAAGTTGGCTGAAATGCAAGACAATAGCATCGGACGTAATGCTGACGAACTTGTTCGCAAGGTTAAAGCAGCTCAATTCGTAGCCTCTCACCCTGGTGAAGTTTGCCCAGCAAAGTGGAACGAAGGTGCTGAAACTATCAAACCAAGCATCGACCTCGTTGGTAAGATTTAAAACATAAAGTTTAATCCTATCCTTGCTCATAGCCCATAAGTATGATAGAAAACTATTAGCAAGAGGATTAAGATTTTACACAATACATTATGAATTGTCCCTCGCTTTCCTACTATCCAATTTCCTTATGGAAATAATGGTAAAGAAGAAAAGTGAGGGATTTTTTATTAACTAATGACATCACATTTTATGTTAGACCAGAATATATTAGAACAAGTAAAAGGCATATTTGCGTCCCTAAACTCGAATATAACCCTTGATGCTACGTTCCAAAATAATGATAAAAAGGCAGAAGAACTGAAGGAATTTCTCAATGACTTTGCTTCTACTTCTGAAAAATTGTCTGTTCAATTCACAGAAAAAGGTAATGCTCAGTTGCAATTTAGTTTACTAAAAAACAACAAAGAAACAGGTATTACCTTCCGAGGCATACCCAATGGACACGAATTTACTTCACTATTATTAGCAGTTCTCAATACTGACGGACAAGGGAAAAACTTCCCTGACGAAATGATTCAAAGCAGAATTAAAGCATTAAAGGGAAACATTAAACTAAAAACATACGTTTCATTGACTTGTACCAACTGTCCTGACGTCGTCCAAGCACTCAACCTCATGTCGCTTATCAACCCAAATATCAAACACGAAATGGTTGATGGGGGCATTTATCAACAAGAAATAAGCGATTTAAACATACAAGGCGTACCAGCAGTTTACTGTAATGACGAATCATTGCATATCGGTCGTGGAGATTTGGGCATGCTCTTACAAGAATTAGAAGACAGAGTAGGAAGCGAAACCATTGAAAACGAGGAACCAATAGAACGCCAATACGACGTAATGGTTATTGGAGGCGGACCCGCAGGTGTCTCTGCTGCTATCTATTCCGCTCGCAAAGGATTGAAAGTAGGCTTAATAGCAGAGCGTATTGGTGGACAAGTAAACGACACAACGGGCATTCAAAATCTTATTTCGGTGCCACAAACAAACGGAACACAATTGGCTGCCGACTTAAAAAGCCACTTATCCGATTACCCAATCGACTTGTTTGAGCATCGCAAAATAGCAAACGTAGAATTAAAAGACAAGCTAAAAAGTATCCATGTAAAGGGTGGAGAAGTTTTCAAAGCACCAGCTGTAATCATTGCAACAGGCGCAAATTGGCGTAGATTGAACGTTGGCGACGAAGCGAAATACATCGGACATGGCATTCATTTCTGCCAACACTGCGATGGTCCATTCTATAAAGGAAAAAATGTTGCCGTCATTGGCGGCGGAAACTCAGGACTTGAAGCAGCCATTGACTTAGCAGGAATTTGTAAAAACGTTACCGTTTTCGAGTTTGGCGACACCCTTCGTGCCGACACAATATTGCAAGAAAAAGCAGCAACAATGCCAAATCTTACAATCATAAAGAATGCACAAACCACCAATGTGAAGGGTGATGGCACTAAACTCACAGCCTTAACCGTTAAAAACCGATTAACAGAGGAAGAAAAAGATTATGCCTTTGACGGCGTTTTCGTACAAATTGGTCTTGCAGCCAATAGCGACCCATTCAAAAAAGACTTAGAACTCACACCAAGACAAGAAATAAAAGTTGATGAATTTTGCCGCACTTCCCTTCCAGGCGTATATGCCGCAGGCGATGTAACTAATGTTCCATACAAACAAATCGTAATTGCCATGGGCGAAGGAGCAAAAGCTGCACTCTCAGCATTCGACGACCGTTTGCGAGGCATCATTTAAAAAGTAAGCTTCCCCAACAAAACAACACGATAAAACGTCGAACACTATCCCCATAGAAAGACGATAACGAACGCAATAGATTAGCAGCAGTTTCCCCATAGGGAAACAACAGTGTCCCTTTTAGGAAACTATAGTGTCCCCACAGGGAAACTCCAGTACAATCACAAGAGGACTGCCATAGAACAATGCTAATAGAAATAGAACAGATAGAGGGATAACGACAAAACAAAAGAATGAACGCATCGATATAAACATTAGCCCACACAACACAAAAGAACCATAGCAACTCTAAAAACAGAGTTTAGCTATGGCTCTTTTCTATCTTATAATAATCTAATTTCTAACGTTCTATACCAAATATTGGTCAGAAATACTTTCATTTTTTACAACACGGAGAATCGTTTCAGCAAACATATCAGCAACAGAAATTTGCTTTACTTTTGAACATCTGTCAGTATAAGGAATAGAATCAGTGAAAACCAACTCTTCCAAAGCAGAAACATCGACACGTTCGTTAGCAGGACCACTCATAACACAGTGTGATGCACAAGCACGAACACTCTTAGCACCAGCCTTTTTCATAATATCAGCAGCCTTCGACATCGTACCTGCGGTATCCACCATATCATCAACGATAACAACATTCTTATCCTTTACATCACCAATAATCTGCATTGTAGCAACTTCATTGGCACGTGCGCGAGTCTTATTGCAAAGCACCAATGGACAGCCAAGGTACTTAGCGTATGTATTAGCACGCTTAGAACCACCCACATCAGGACTGGCAATTACCATATCCTTTAAGCGTAAACTCTGCAAATGAGGCAGTAACACACCACTTGCATAAAGGTGGTCAACAGGAACATCGAAGAAACCTTGAATCTGATCAGCGTGTAAATCCATCGTAATCAGACGGTCGATACCTGCAACACTCAATAAATCGGCAACCAATTTAGCACCAATGCTAACACGTGGCTTGTCTTTTCTATCCTGACGCGCCCAACCAAAATATGGTATTACAGCAATGATGTTACGAGCTGATGCACGTTTCGCAGCGTCAATCATCAGGAGTAACTCCATTAAATTGTCAGAATTTGGGAATGTACTTTGCACAAGAAATACGTCCTTACCGCGGATACTCTGTTCGTATGACACGGCAAATTCTCCGTCAGAGAAGCGTGTCATAACTGAATTTCCTAAAGGACAATTCAAGCTTGCACAAATTTTTTCTGCTAAGTATCTCGTTTTTGTTCCCGAGAATACTAAAAAAGAGTTTTCTTCACTCATCTTTAATAGTTATTAAATATAGGGGTTATGTTGATTATTCTGTTGCTTGTCGAAGTTGATGAAAGTAGTTTAATATTCCTTTAAAATCGGTATCAGCACGCAAATCAATCTTATTCCAAAAATCATTGCCCACAACTACTCCTCCAAAACCATAGTTTTTTAACTCTGGTATACATTCTAATGTTACTCCTCCCATTGCATATACATGTTTACCAAGCCTTCCTTGCTTCTTGAGTTCAGTAAGTTCCATACTTGATAACACAGGGGTTTTCGTTGCATCACTACTATCTTCATAAACATTTTTAAGGATAACATAATCAGAATTCTTACGCATTTCTTTTAAAAGCATTGAGTTCTTACATGTTCTTCCTATCTGTCCTTTGTAGCCAATTGGTGGTTCTACCTCTAAATTATCCAGATGAATGCCCGCCAACGACAACTTTTTTGCCATATCAAAGTGTTGATAAACAGTAATGTACTTGTGATATTTGGTTGGAATAAGCATCAATAGTCGTTCAAGATACAAAGACGATTCATCTGTCTTCGAGATGTGCAGATGTTCAAGTCCCGCCTCGAAGAGTAGCGTTAATATCTTGTCTTCCTCCACAAAATACGTGGATTTAGTCATGACGACCAATTTCATACCCATTATTTTGGTGCAAAGGTAGATATTATTTCCGAGTTTCACAAACTTTTCTGTATATTTGCAGAATGAAAATTAACGCATTAACATTCGAAGAACTGCATCGCCCCACTTATATATTAGAAGAGGCGAAATTGCGAAACAACTTGTCGCTGATTTCAAAAGTTGCGAAAGAAGCCGATATTGAAATCATATTGGCTTTTAAAGCATACGCACTTTGGCGAACGTTTCCTATTTTTCGTGAATATATCAAGGCTACTACAGCCTCATCACTATACGAAGCGAAGTTAGGTTTTCAAGAATTTGGCGCTCCCACCCATACTTTTTCGCCTGCTTATACCGATTACGAAATTGACGAAATAGCGCGTTGTTCGTCGCATTTAGTTTTCAATTCGCTTTCTCAATACAACCGTTTCCATGCGCATATCAAGCAAATTAATAAGGAAACGAGCATCGGATTACGCGTAAACCCTGAATATTCCGAAGTGGAAACCTTACTATATAATCCTTGCGCACCAGGCACTCGCTTTGGTGTTTCTGCCGATAAACTCCCTAAAACTTTGCCAAACGACATTGAAGGATTCCATGTTCATTGCCATTGCGAGAATGGTAGCGATGTATTTGAACGCACCTTAGCCCACATTGAACAGAAGTTTTCGCCTTGGTTTAGCCAAATAAAGTGGATTAATTTTGGGGGCGGACACCTCATGACTCGTAAGGATTATGACATTCCACGCCTTATCAAACTGCTGAAAACCTTTAAGGAAAAATATCCGTGGCTAAAGGTTATCTTAGAGCCAGGCAGTGCTTTTGCATGGCAAACGGGACCTCTTGTTGCCCAAGTTGTTGATATTGTGGAAGATAAAGGCATACAAACTACTATTCTCAATGTTAGCTTTACCTGCCACATGCCCGATTGTTTGGAAATGCCTTACCAACCTACTGTGCGCAATGCAGCTTGTGTTGAGGAGATCGAACAACATGCTACCAACACTTATCGCTTAGGTGGTAACAGTTGTTTGAGTGGCGATTGGTTGGGTTATTGGCACTTTGACCATGCGTTAGAGATTGGTGAGAACATTATTTTCGAGGATATGCTCCATTACACGACCGTTAAAACAAATATGTTCAATGGCATTACCCACCCTGGCATAGCCCTACTCCACCCAAATAACGAGTTGGAAATTTTGCGCCAATATGCTTACGAAGATTACAAACAGCGCATGGACTAACTGCAAAACAATCGTTTTATATGACAATTTACTGCCAAAATGATAAAAAACGTTGCTATGGCATATATTTTGCTTATGAAATAGTGGAATAAAAAAAATAAGCAGGAGGAAAATAAAAATGGCATTTGTAGATTATTATAAAATATTAGGCGTAAAGAAGGATATTCCGCAGAAAGATGTTCGTGCGGCTTATCGTAAGCGTGCGAAGCAATTTCACCCCGACCTACACCCTAACGATGCAAAAGCAAAGGCTAAATTTCAAGCATTGTCAGAGGCTTACGAAGTCATTGGCGACCCTGACAAGCGTGCGAAATACGATAAATATGGCGAACAGTGGCGCAATGCCGAAGCCTACGAAAACTTTGGTGGCGGCAGACAAGGTGGCTACAACACATCGTTCGAGGGCTTTGACTTCGGAAGTATGGGAGGCGGATTCAGTAGTTTCTTCCAAGACTTGTTTGGGGGTGGCACTCGTGGCAGCTATCGCCGTCAAAGCAATTACACAAACACCGCTCCACAAGCGCAAGAGAAGGAAATCAACATCGACATGTACACGGCTTTGCTCGGTGGCGAGGTGGTTGTACAACTTCCAGAAGGTAAAAAGGTGAAACTAAAAGTAAAACCTTACACACAAAACGGAACAAAAGTCAGACTCAAAGCTACTGCTCAACGCAGCGAAATCATCTTAAAATATAATGTGAAGCTGCCTACTGTTTTGACAGAAAACCAAAAAGAACATCTCACAAAGATGCGTGATAATCTTTGATGAAAATTGTTTCAAAAAAAGAAACCTATTGTTTTGAAACGCAAAACCTATTGTTTTGCGGCTCAAAACAATAGGTTTTTCATTTTAAAGAATATATGCTCATTTTAGGGATAGGATATTTCAGCCTATGAAGCATACTCCATTTTCATGAAAAAGTATGGAGCAGAAACGCAAAATAAGCCCTATTTCAAACAAAATTCAAGGAAAATATTCGTTATATACGAAAGAAAACTTTAACTTTGTAAATACTTCATACTTATTTACTTATGAAACATTTTATAATTATAATATTTCTCTGTTTGCCAATTCCCATGTTGGCTCAAACCAAGACACTTGCCGAATGTCAAGAACTTGCCGTGCAAAATTATCCATTGATTAAGAAACACGACCTAATTGCCCAAACAACAGCCACCGAAACAGATAACGTTGCCAAACAATGGTTGCCTAAAATCAGTGCATACGCCCAAGCAACCTTGCAAAGCGATGTGGTTACGTTGCCCGAAACAATGAACAATCTCTTAAAAATCACTGGTGTAGCGTGGGAAGGATTAAAGCGCGACCAATACAAAATAGGCATTGATGTGAACCAAATTATCTACGATGGAGGTGCCATAAAAAGTCAAAAAAACATCATTCGGCGACAAGGCGACTTGCAAGCAGCGCAAAACGATGTGAATATTTATGCGGTAAGGAAACGTGTAAACGAAATTTTCTTCTCCATTCTCTTTGCCAACGAAATGATAAAATTAAACGCTGACCGACAAACGCTGCTGCTTGCTAACGAAAAACAATTAGAGGCTATGCTCAAAGGCGGTGTTGCCACCGAAAGCGACTATGCTTCTGTGCGTGCCGAACGCCTCAATGTTATACAAGAAGAAAAATGCGCAAATCAAAGTTATTGATGCACAAGAAGCTGCTTTAAATAGTCAGTTAATGCCAAAGTTAGGGGCTTTTGCAAGTGGTTTCTATGGTTATCCAGGCTTCGACATGTATGCCGATATGATGAATCGCCGCTTTTCACTGAACGGAATCGTGGGCTTAAAACTAAGTTGGGATATTTCTCCACTATACACTCGAAAAGGCGACAAGACTCGTTTACAATTGAAGCGTGAGACTGCTGAAACAGAACGTGCTACTTTCCTTTTCAATAGCAAGTTGGAGGAAATTCAGAACGACACAGAAATAGAGCGTTTCCAACAATTAATAGCAACCGACAACGAGATTATTCAACTACGAAGCAAAGTGAGAAAGGCTTACGAATCTAAACTCCGACACGGCATCATAGAAACAACATCACTCTTACAGGAGATTACGAAGGAGAATGCAGCAAAAACAAATCTTTCAACTCACGAAATAGAGTTATTAAAGCAACTTTACGATAAGAAAATCCTCTTGGCACAATAGTAGAAAAATTACTATTAAAAAGCGAAGGAAAACAAGTTGTTATCATCAAAAAAAGAAAATAAAAAACTCAAAATATGAAAAATAAACTATATTTTGGCTTACTCGTGGCGGCAACCATGATGAGTTGCAGCGATAAAGATTTGACCAACAAAGCCACAGGAACATTTGAAGCGACCGAAATTATCATATCGGCAAAGGCATCAGGACAAATCGAACGCCTCAATATTGTAGAAGGTCAGCAGCTGAAACAGGGCGAATTGGTGGGATTAATAGATGCCACTCAATTGCAATTGAAACGTAATCAATTGGCTACATCGAAGGAAAAGCTAAACGCAAGCCGACAACAAATAGCGACAACTCAACGCCAAATGGCAGCCAATCGGGCAGCTAACGATAGCAGAACTTTAGATTTGGGAAATCAAATCGCATCTTTGCAACAACAAATCGCCAATTTAAAGCGAGAAAAACAACGCTTTCAAGAACTTTTAGACGACGGTGCAGCGACACGAAAGCAAGTAGACGACATTGAATACAATATCTTGGTGTTGCAAAAGCAATTGGTTGCCACACAAGAACAATTAGCAAGTGCGAACGAAAGTCTATCCCAACAAAGCAAAGGCATTAATGCGCAGATAGAAGGCTTAGATGCTCAACGTGCAATGGTCAAGGCTGACGATGAGAATTTAACCATAGAAACATCGCAGATTGACGACCAAATTAGCAATACCAACATTGTTTCGCCTATCAATGGTATCGTTTTGGAGAAGTATATGGAACAAAGTGAATTTGCAGTAGCAGGCAAACCGCTTTTCAAAATGGCTGATACCAACCAAATGATAATGCGTGCTTACATCACTTCCGAGCAATTGATGAATGTAAAAGTGGGACAAATAGTGAAAGTTTTTGCCGATTACGGAAATGAACAACGCAAGGAATATAAAGGAAAAATCACGTGGATAAGCAATAAAAGCGAGTTTACACCAAAGACAATACTCACCGATGACGAACGAGCCGACTTGGTTTATGCCATAAAAATAAGGGTGAAAAACGATGGTTACATCAAAATCGGAATGTATGGGGAAGTAGAATTGTTGGGCGAAAATGATTAAAGTAACTGACCTTTCAAAGTCGTACGGAAACGTTTGTGCGTTAAACAACGTTTCATTCGAAGTTGGTAAGGGCGAAATATTTGGTTTAATAGGACCTGACGGAGCAGGGAAAACCACGTTGTTTCGCATTCTTACCACACTCTTGCTGCCAGATGAAGGCACAGCAATCGTAGATGGGTGCGACACTGTCAAAGATATGAAACGCATAAGGCAAAGTGTTGGTTACATGCCCAGCAAGTTTTCACTTTATCAAGACTTAACTGTGGAAGAAAATCTTGACTTCTTTGCTACTTTATTTGGGACAACTATCGAAGCTGGTTACGAACTTATCAAACCCATTTACGCCCAAATTGAACCTTTCAAAGATAGGAAAGCAGGGGCATTGTCGGGTGGAATGAAACAAAAATTAGCCCTTTCGTGTGCCTTAGTGCATAAGCCTACGGTGCTATTTCTCGATGAACCCACAACGGGAGTAGACCCTGTCAGTCGCAAAGAGTTTTGGGAAATGCTGCAATCGCTGCGCAATCAAGGCATTACCATTGTAGCCTCAACCCCTTATCTTGATGAGGTTAGACAATGCGAACGCGTAGCTTTCCTTGCCGAAGGGAAGATACAAGGCATTGATACACCCGAAATCATACTTGAACGCTTTGCTAACGTGTTCAATCCGCCACCAATTGACAAACTTAAAGCGGAAGTAACGGAAAGTGAAAACGTGATTGAAGTAGAACATTTGGTCAAGGCTTTTGGCACTTTCAAGGCGGTTAATGACATCAGTTTTAAGGTTAAACGTGGAGAAATCTTTGGTTTCTTAGGAGCAAATGGTGCAGGAAAAACCACTGCAATGCGCATTCTGACAGGATTGAACCAACCTACGAGCGGCAAAGGCATGGTTGCAGGCTATGATGTGGCTACGGAATACGAACAAATCAAGCAGCATATTGGTTATATGAGCCAAAAGTTCACGCTCTACGAAGACCTCACAGTAAAGGAAAACATTCGTTTGTTTGCAGGTATCTATGGTTTATCTACTGCGGAAATTAGCAAACGCACTAACAAATTATTGGAAAGCATGCACTTTACAGAACATAAAAACGACATTGTAGCCTCATTGCCACTCGGTTGGAAACAGAAATTAGCCTTTTCTGTAAGCATTTTGCACGAACCCGATGTGGTTTTCTTGGACGAACCAACGGGGGGTGTAGACCCAAAGACACGCCGCCAATTTTGGGAACTTATCTACGAAGCTGCCAAACGAGGTATCACCGTCTTTGTTACTACCCACTATATGGACGAAGCCGAATATTGCGACCGTCTAAGTATCATGGTAGACGGAAAAATTGCAGCAATGGGAACGCCTAACGAGTTGAAAGAAAAGTATAAACAGGCGGATATGAACCATGTTTTCACCTATTTGGCACAACAAGCCAAACGCACTTAAAAGAGAGGAAACTTTGATTTGTTTTTAAAAGATAGAATTATGAACGCAAAGAAAGGAAATCAACAACAAGAAAACTTGACTACCATACACCAAAAGGGGTGTAACAAGGGAGCGAAACCGCTTTTCTTATCGTTCGTTATCAAAGAAATGCGGCATATCTTCCGGGACAAACACACGTTATTAATACTTTTTGGAATGCCCATTATATTGATGTTTCTCTTTGGATTTGCGCTATCCATTGAAGTAAGAAATATCAGAACTGTCGTGGTTACTTCGTCTATGGACAACCAAACGCAAGCCATGGTAGAGGCATTGAGGGTCAGTGAATATTTCAAAATTACCCATTGTGTTGCGACACCCACAGAGGCAGAACGATTAATGCACAACCAAGAGGCTGATATGGCAGTTATCTTTTCGCAAAACTTTGCCAATAAACAGGGCGGAATACAGTTGATAACCGACGGAACAGACCCAAACATGGGACAACAATACAGCAATCTTGCCACACGCATACTGCAACAACACCTTACAAGCAAACAGTTGAAAGGAAAAAGCCCTACCCTTTCGGCATCGCCTGTAAGTATCAAATTGCTCTACAACCCACAAATGAAAAGTGCTTATAACTTTGTACCAGGTACAATGGGATTGCTTTTAATTTTGATTTGCACCATTATGACTTCCATAAGCATTGTGCGAGAAAAAGAACGTGGCACCATGGAAGTGCTTTTGGTAAGTCCCATCCGTCCTATTCTCATCATTGTGGCAAAGGCAGTTCCCTATATGCTCGTATCATTCGGCATTCTTAGCATTATTTTGTTCATGGCACGCTTCGTTTTGAACGTTCCTTTGGCAGGTAGTATCTTTTGGATTGTAACCATTTCTGCAGTTTATATCATCATGTCGCTTGCCTTAGGACTGCTCATTTCAACCATTGCAGAAACCCAAATTGTCGCCCTGCTCATGTCGGCAATGCTACTATTAATGCCCAGTATGTTACTCAGTGGAATGATGTTCCCTATCGAAAGTATGCCAGATGCGTTGCAATGGATTTCCGTAATAATGCCGCCACGCTATTATATCAGTGCCATGCGCAAGCTCATGATTATGGGTGTGGGATTGGAAAGTATCTTGAATGAACTCGCAATGTTGCTTGGAATGATGACTTTCTTTCTCTTCATCGCCCTCAAAAAATTTAAAACACGATTAGAATAACAAACAGTAAACGACAGATGGATAATAAAGAACCGAAAAAACATAAAAGGCAAAACATAAAACGGTTGCGCTTTTTGTTAGAGAAGGAGTTTTTACAAATCTTTCGCAATGGTTTCATGCCTAAAATGATAGTCGCCTTTCCACTGTTTGTTATGTGCATTATGCCATGGGTGCTGACAATGGACGTAAAAAACATAAAGGTGGATGTGGTAGACAACGACCATTCTACCCTTTCGCAACAACTTGTACAACACATTGTAGCAAGCAATTACTTTATTTTCCACAAGCAGCAGAACACATATACCGAAGCAATGAAGAGTATTGAGAAGTCGGAAACCGATATTATCATTACTATTCCACAACATTTTGAGCGCAACAAGATGAATGGACTGATGCCACAGGTGTTTATTGCTGCCAATACTGTGAACGGAACAAAGGGAATGATGGGCAGTAGCTATTTAAGTAACATCGTTACACGCCAATTGTATCCCGAAATAGATGTGATAGAATCAAACATTTCGACCCTTTATTTGTACAACAAACACTTGAATTACAAGCTCTACATGATACCTTCATTGATAGCAATGTTGCTGATGATGCTCTGCGGATTTCTTCCAACATTGAACATTGTGGCAGAAAAAGAAGCGGGAACCATTGAAGCTATCAACGTTACCCCAGTTGGAAAATGGACGTTTATTTTGGCAAAGCTCATTCCTTATTGGCTCATTGCTATTTTAGTCGTTACGATTTGTTTCATCATCGCATGGCTACTCTACGGCATAACATCGGTGGGCAGCCTGCCGCTGGTATATTTGCTTTGCATTTTGCTTGCCTTTGTCTTCAGCGGCTTAGGCTTAGTCATTTCCAATTACAACGAAACCATGCAACAAGCTGCCTTCACCATGTGGTTCATCATCATGATAATGATAATGATGAGCGGACTTTTCACACCTTCACGCTCTATGCCCGATTGGGCATATGCTACCACTTACCTCAACCCAATGCACTATTTCATAGGTGCTATAAGAACCATTTTTGTACGTGGAGGCAACTTCCAAAGTATAGCATCGCAAGTTTGGTCGCTCCTTGCATTTGCCATTGCCATGGATACTTGGGCGGTGGTAAGCTATAAGAAGAATAGTAAATAACCGATAGTATCTCTCCCACACCTTAAAAACAAAACAATTAAGGGCTAACACACTTTCACGAGACGTTAGCCCTTATCATTTTTCATTTGTCCCCCCTATCTTCCAAACTCCAATTAACGGTATTCCGTGTCAGTACTCTTGCGATAGTACCAGAGTACTTATGGGAAAGTACTGCAATACTTCCATAGGAATACTGCTACGAAAGCCTTTGCATCGTAAGCATCCAATATTAGCCGAAATCTTAGAAATATTTAGTAGATTCTTACAAGAAGAAGTTACTACGCAACTTTTCAGCAAGACTTTTCGGACTGAAAGATTCTTTTTTCATAACATAACTTCCTCTGTTCCATCTCTCCTTTGCTTGTCTTTTCAATCTGCCTATATTATTTTAAACAATATTCCACCACCTTTGTCTTCAAATGAATATCATTTATATATAAATAAAGCACCCCAAAAAGTTTTGTATCGAACTTTTGGGGTGCAATTCAGTTTGTTTATTATGCGAATTGAAGGATTAGTTGTTTACTGAACCTCCAACAATATCTAATAATTCAGAAGTAATAGCAGCCTGACGAGACTTATTATACTGAAGATTTAAGCCACGAAGTAATTCGTCAGCATTATCTGTTGCTGTTTGCATCGCCACCATACGCGCAGCATGTTCAGAAGCATTACTATCTAACAATGCCGTATAGACCATTAAATGAAGCAATTTAGGCACCAGAGAAGTCAAGACTGTTTTAAGGTCTGGTTCAACAATAAAATCATCGTTCAGTGGTTTCACCTCTTTACTTTCTCTTGGTTGCTCCGCTTTACCATGTTTCTTGAGATATTCTTGCGTCTTTTTCGTTACGACATTTGTAGTTAAGTCGCGTTCGTGGTCAGCATTCAACTCTGTTTCCAAATCAATAGGCAAATAAGTTTTGCGTGTAAGAATTTGAGTTCCCGCACTTTTGAAATGATGATAAATCATTTCTACTTTGTCTATTTTCTCTTCCAACCAAAGTTTTTCAATCTCTATGGCAATACGTTGGCATTCTCCAGAATTGGGCTTATCGGCTAACTCTATGAACGAGCCAGCACTTTTAAGTCCCATCTTAGCCACCTTCTCAGCCACTTTGCGCCCAATTGGATAAACAATAATATTATCTTTTTCTATGCCTGTAGCCAAATATTCATTGACTGTATTTTGTAGCATTTTGATAACATTACCATTGAAACCTCCACACAACGAGCTATTTGAAGAAAAAACAAGCAAAGCAACACGCTTAACAGGTCGTTCTTGGGCGAAAGGAGTGTCCACATCAGGAGTAGACACCAAGAATGCTTTTAAAATATGTTCAAGCATATTTTCATAAGGGAGCATATTCTCGATAGCTACTTGAGCATGGTGAAGTTTACTCGATGCCACCATTTTCATAGCACTTGTAATTTTACGAGTGTTATTAACGCTGGCAATTCGAATTTTAATTTCTTTTAAAGATGGCATTTCTACTTCTCTTATTTATATTGTGCAGTAATATTGCTCATAACCTCTTTGATAACATTCACGTCATCATCAAGAAGTTTTCCAGATGCAAGATTGTCAATAATTTCCTTATGTGTATTACGCATACTTTCAAGGAATTGGTCTTGACATTCGCGAACATTCTCTACTGGTACAGCTGACATTAAGCCATGCACACCGCAATAAAGAATTGCAATTTGTTCACCTACAGGCATTGGGTTGTATTGAGGTTGGATAAGCAATTGGTTGTTCTTACGTCCACGATCCAAAGTCATTGCTGTAACCTTGTCCATATCAGATGAGAACTTTGAGAAAGCTTCCAACTCACGATACTGAGCCATATCAATTTTTAATGTACCAGCAACCTTCTTCATACTCTTTACTTGTGCAGAACCACCCACACGAGATACAGAGATACCTACGTTAATAGCTGGACGGAAACCTTGATTGAAGAGGTCGCTCTCCAAATAAATCTGACCGTCAGTAATTGAAATTACGTTGGTTGGAATATAAGCTGATACGTCGCCTGCTTGTGTTTCAATAATAGGAAGAGCGGTCAATGAGCCACCACCCTTAACGTGTCCTTTCATACATTCTGGAAGGTCGTTCATTTTCTCTGCAATTTCTTGTTGGTCGTTGATACGTGCAGCACGTTCCAACAAACGAGAGTGAAGGTAGAAAACGTCTCCAGGATATGCTTCACGCCCAGAAGGACGACGAAGAATCAATGAAACTTCACGATAAGCTACTGCCTGTTTTGACAAGTCATCGTAAACTACCAATGCAGAATGACCACGATCGCGGAAATATTCTCCAATAGCAGCACCTGCGAAAGGAGCGTAATACTGCATGGCAGCAGGGTCGGCAGCCGTTGCACTAACAATAATAGTGTAAGGCAAAGCACCATGGTCGCGCAATGTTTGCACAAGGTTAGCCACAGTTGATGCTTTTTGACCAATCGCTACATAAATGCAATATACAGGTTTTCCTTGTTCATAGAATCCCTTTTGATTGATAATAGTATCGACAGCAATTGCAGTTTTACCTGTTTGGCGGTCTCCAATGATAAGCTCACGTTGTCCACGACCAATAGGAATCATAGAGTCTACACCCTTGAGACCTGTCTGCAATGGTTCTTTTACAGGCTGACGATAAATCACTCCAGGAGCTTTTCTATCCAATGGCATTTCAAACGATTCAGACAAGTCTATCTCACCTTTCCCATCAATAGCTTGACCAAGAGGATTAACGACACGTCCTAAGAAATTGTCATTTACACGAATAGAAGCAATACGGTGAGTACGCTTTACGCTCTGTCCTTCTTTGATACCCGCAGTTGGACCGAGAAGAATACAACCGACATTGTCTTCTTCCAAGTTCATGACAATAGCCATCGTGCCATTTTCAAACTCCAAGAGTTCATTAGCCTCAGCATTGCGAAGTCCATAAATACGAGCCACACCATCACTGATTGTCAGTACGGTACCAACTTCATCAAACTTTTCCTCCGCATTAATGCCTTGAAGTGCTTTTAACAGAACTTCAGACACTTCACTTGGTTTAATTTTATCTGACATGTGTAATTTTCTTTTATTTCTTTAACTGTGTGAGGACTGCATTGAGCTTTGTCTTCACGCTTGCATCCATTTTGTATGTATCATACTCAAGGATGAATCCACCAATAATATCGGGGTCTACGTTGGTATTAAATTCTACAGTACCTTGCGCTTTTGCATGTACTAAGTCTTTCATTTTTTCCTCGATACTTGGGGTAACAGGAACAGCTGTTGTAAGCTTTCCCTGAATAATATTCTTCTGCTTCCTATAAAGCGTGATGTAAGAGTTCGCAATAAAAAGGAGGATTCCTTCACGCCCTTCTCTCAAAACAAGAGCAAAGAATGTTTTTAAAAGCTCGCTAACGTTACCGCCAGTTGCTACCTCCAACAACTCTTGTTTTTTATCTTTAGGGAGCATAGGATTATCTATTGTGAAACGCAATTCAGCTACTTCCGAATAACTTCCGAGCAGTGTTTGTATTTCGTGATAGATTTCATCTTCTTGCTGATGCACCATTGCACCTTTGAGGAGCGCCCGTGCATAGCGAACAGATATTACACCTATATCCATAATCTATTTATTTACTTACGTTGCTTACAGGTGAAGAAACATTATCCAGCAATTTTCCTATTAATTCCATCTGCTTATCATTGTCAGCAAGCTGCCCACGTAGAATTTGCTCTGCTACCTTTACACTGATTTCAGCCACCTGACCACGAATATCATTGAATGCATTTTGCTTCTCTGCTTCGATTTCGGTTTTTGCTTCAGCTATGATACGAGCACTTTCTTCATGTGCCTTATCTTGCGCTTTTCCAACAATTGCATCACGTGTAGCAGTTGCCTCTTTCAAAAGAAGAGCTTGCTGCTCACGTGCTTGCTGCATGACGGATTCACCTTCTTTCTGAATATTGGACAACTTTTGATTGGCTTCCTTTGCCTTTCTAAGACTATCGTCTATATACTCCTTTCTTTCGTTGACCATGTTAATAATCACTGGGAAACCAAATTTTATAACAATGACTGCAACGATAAGGAAGACGAGTGTCATCCAAAATAGAAGTCCACTATTGGGAATTAATAAATCCATACGCTGGTTTTGTTCTTTCTAAATTTACTGGGTACAGCACTAAGTGCTTGTAGCCCACTATTACATTACGATTGCGAGAATTGATACAATCACAGCCAAGAAGGCAACACCTTCAATCAACGCAGCTGCGATAATCATTGATGAACGGAGATCACCAATTTTCTCTGGTTGGCGAGCCATAGCGTCCATAGCTTGACCACCAATACGACCAATACCCAAACCTGCACCAATAGCAACTAAACCTGCACCAATGGCAGCACCTAATTTTGCAATAGCAACGTCTGCTAATAATAATGATAACATAATCTTTAAGCTTTTAATTTATTATTAATTTTAATTTTCTATCTCTTTATTTTATGCTTCGTGTCCTTTTACATGTGCTTGCGAAATAAATACGGCGCTCAACATTGTGAACACTAATGCTTGGATATAACTTACCAACAATTCAAGCAACATCATGAAAACACTCAAACCTACTCCTAAGATTGACATACCCGTACCTGCTCCCCAATTGGCAATTGCATTGTCGGCAATACCAAACATGATGAAGATGATAGCACAGAAACACAATGCGATGGCGTGTCCAGCAAACATATTTGCAAAAAGACGGATAATCAACGCCAATGGTTTTGTGAAAATACCAAAGAGTTCGATAATAGGCATCAATGGCACTGGAAACTTCATCCATACAGGCACTTCTGGCCAAAATATTTCTTTCCAATATTCTTTTGTTCCTGTAAAATTGGTAATGAGGAACGTACAAGTACCTAAGAAGAAGGTACAAGTGATGTTACCTGTCAAGTTACCACCTCCTGGTGGGAAAGGAACCAACCCCATAAGGTTAGCAAAGAAGATGAAGAAGAAACAGGTGAGTAACCATGGAGCATACTTTGGAGTTTCTTCGCCCATACATGGTTTGATGACATCGTCATGAACACTCATGATAAACATGTGCATCAAGCCTGTAAAACCCTTTGGGGCTGGGTCGGTAGCTTTATGCTTGCGACACCAACGAGCTGGAATAAGAATGACTAACAGCAGCAAAATACCATCGATAAATACGGTACATGCAGCTTTTGTTAATGATATATCAAGTGGTCTTACCTCTTGTCCACCTATTTTTTCAACGATTAAGTTTGGATTTGCTTTATCGTCACCATTCTTAATAAGAAGATTATAAGGACCTGGTCGGTCGCCATTTGCATCACGTTCTTCTGAAAATTCTTCGCTACTAAATACATGCCAACCTGTTGAAGACTTTACTATAATAGGAAGATGGATAATAACAGGGTGGGAATTTCCTTCCGAACCCAATTCTGTTATGTGCCATTCATAAGAATCTTTGATATGTCCCCATAAAATCTCTTTCACGTCTACTTCGCCTTTCTTCGACATATCGCGAGCGAAAGTCGGAGCAAAAGCTGTAAACAAGAACAACAAGAGTAATACTTGTTTGATACGTTTCATATCGTCTTATTATTTATTTTTATTATTTTTTTCTATGCGGAAGAAATAAACACTATCGAAAATCATGGTTGCAATATAGTATATTACGAACACAGATACGAAAGTTAAAATCTTTTCGCTTTCCCCACGATTGACAAGCGCACCAATAAGGATTGCTATTATCGCAAGAAACATTCTCAACATAGACCCTGCTAAATAGAATTTACCTAATACATTAGGCGAATTAGTAGCAAAATATTTCCATGCCTTGCCATAGAATTTACCTGTAACAAGGAAGAAAATAGCACTAACCATAAGTGGAATTTCAAAATTAAACTGCAAAAACACCTGCGTTAGGAGCAATCCCAACAGGGTAAGTCCTACGACAAGCCACAGATTAATCTTTTGATACCCTTTTTCTACTTTAGCTATATCCACGTTTTCAAAGATTTGCATTAAGTTTTTACAACTCAACGCAGAGGTTTACCTCATTTCGTTTCACTTCCACAAAGCCACCTTTGACCATGATTGTTTTTTTCTCATCGTTGATAGTATAAACTACTCGTCCTTCTACCAATGTAGAAATGATAGGTGCGTGATTGTTGAGAATTTCAAATTCTCCCATTTCACCTGGAACGAGTACGTTTTCTACTTCGCCTTGAAAAAGTATCTTCTCTGGTGATATAATTTTTAGAACTAACATTAGTAAACTTTTTTATTTGTTTCTAATTAGCCCTGAGCTGCTGCAAGAAGTTTCTTAGCTTTTTCCTTAGCATCTTCAATAGTACCTACATTAAGGAATGCTTGTTCAGGGAGGTCATCAACTTCACCGTCCAAAATAGCATTGAAGCCCTTAATTGTATCTTCGATAGGCACCATTACACCAGGAATACCTGTAAATTGTTCAGCAACAGTAAATGGCTGCGACAAGAATCTCTGTACACGACGTGCGCGGTTTACAACCAACTTGTCCTCATCAGACAATTCGTCCATACCCAAAATTGCGATAATATCTTGCAATTCGTTGTAGTGTTGCAACAATTGTTTTACACGTTGAGCGCAATCATAGTGTTCTTTACCTACAACCAATGGGTCAAGGATACGCGATGTACTACCTAATGGGTCTACGGCTGGATAAATACCGAGTTCTGTAATTTTACGACTCAATTCGGTTGTTGCGTCCAAGTGGGTAAATGTTGTTGCAGGAGCAGGGTCAGTCAAGTCATCGGCAGGCACATAAACCGCTTGTACAGAGGTAATAGACCCTTTCTTTGTAGAGGTAATACGCTCTTGCATCGCACCCATTTCACTTGCCAATGTTGGTTGATAACCTACGGCAGAAGGCATACGACCAAGAAGTGCAGACACCTCAGAACCAGCTTGTGTGAAACGGAAGATATTATCAATAAAAAACATAATATCAGCAGCTTCTCCGTCCTTACCACCATGGTCGCGGAATTCTTCAGCAACGGTCAAACCAGAGAGTGCAACAGAAGCACGCGCCCCAGGAGGTTCGTTCATCTGACCATAAACAAGTGTTGCTTGTGATTTCTTAATTTCTTCTTTATCAATGAGTGAAAGGTCCCATTTACCTTCGTCCATAGCTTTACGGAACTTTTCGCCATAACGAATAACGCCTGACTCCAACATATCTCGAATCAAGTCGTTACCTTCACGAGTACGTTCACCAACACCTGCAAAAACAGAATAACCATTGTGTCCTTTTGCGATGTTGTTAATCAATTCCATGATAAGGACGGTTTTACCAACACCAGCACCACCGAACAATCCGATTTTACCACCTTTCATATAAGGTTCGAGCAAATCGATTACTTTGATACCTGTTGCCAACATTTCTTTTTGAGTTGACAACTCATCGAATTTAGGAGCTTCACGGTGGATAGGATATGCGCCTTCCATGTGGAGTTCTTCCATACCATCGATAGGTTTGCCTATCACATTCATCATGCGACCTTTGATTTGTTCACCAGCAGGCATAACAATTGGGCTACCTGTTGGTATAACTTCCAAATTACGTTGCAAGCCTTCGGTATTGTCCATAGCAACACATCTTACAGTGTCTTCACCGATGTGCTGTTGCACTTCGATAATCAGGTCTTCTCCGTTAGGGCGCTTTACGCTAAGAGCCTCGTAAATCTTTGGGAGGACTTTCTCTGGGTCTTCTCCTTTAACATCAAAGTAGACGTCAATTACTGGTCCAATAATTTGGGAAATACGTCCATTTATCTGTGACATACGCTTTAATTTATTATTTTTTTATGCTTTAATTTTCTTGGTTAACAATTTATTCTTTCAAGGATTATATGCTTAACACTTCCAATATTTTAATTAGTTTTTTATCAAAAGGCTTATCGGAACGAATCGCCTCAGATAGTGGTACATAAACTACTTCATTATTTCGGACTCCTACCATAATGTTTCGTTGTCCTTGCATAATTGCCTCTATTGCGCCATATCCCGTTCTACTTGCAAGAATTCTATCGCGCGCCGATGGGCGTCCTCCTCGTTGCAAATGTCCAAGTATTGAGACTCGAACATCGTAGTTTGGGAATTCTTTTTTAACACGGTCGGCATAATACATCGCTCCGCATTTGGGGCTTTCTGAAACGATTACAATACAACTTCTTTTCGACTTTCTAATCCCTCGTTCCATGAACATTGCCAATTGGTCTACGTCGGTAGAATCTTCTGGAATGATAGCCGCTTCTGCTCCAGAAGCTATTGCTGAGTTCTGCGCAAGAAATCCTGCGTCACGTCCCATTACCTCAACGAAAAATATTCGCTCGTGGCTTTGCGCAGTATCACGGATTCTATCCACACATTCCATGATTGTATTGAGGGTTGTGTCGTAGCCTATCGTACTATCGGTTCCATACAAGTCGTTATCAATTGTACCTGGCAACCCTACACAACATAAGTCGTACTCTTGAGCAAAGTTCATTGCTCCTGTCAAAGAGCCATTACCTCCGATTACAACAAGTGCCGAAATACCTTCTTTTTTAATATTTTCGTAAGCTTTTTTGCGTCCTTCTTTTGTTTTAAATTCTTCCGAACGTGCAGACTTTAGGATTGTCCCTCCTTCATCAATGATACCACTTACGTTTTCTGTTGTGAATGTTTTTATTTCTCCAGAAATTAATCCGTCAAAGCCCCGATAGATTCCTTTTACAGAAAAACCATTATAAATACCAGCACGTGTTACGGCTCTAACAGCAGCATTCATACCTGGAGCATCGCCGCCCGAGGTTAAAATGCCTATTGTTTTAACTTTAGCCATATTTTTGTTTTTGTCTAAACCGTAGTATTTTAATTTGGCACAAAGTTAGTGAAAAATTATTTAATACAAAAATTGTTATGGAATTATTTTTTAAAGTGCCTATTTTAGCATTTAAAACAGGCTGCTTTGAACATTAAAACAGGCTCTTTTCACAAATCGATTTATAGTTGCTCTTTATTTCTCCCCAACAATGCACGCAAAGAAAAGAACAATTCTTCTTGCAATCTGAAAGCTATCCACGAATTTTTCAGGGGTATATAACCAAACCTTCTTGACAAATGCTTAGGCAATCGATTGACTTCAATTGTCTTCCATGTTTCTTTCAATAGGTGTAAACCTTCTTTTCGTTCGTTTGGTTTCAATTCGTTACGATGCAAGAAATAAAACATGTAAAGCCCGATAAGATTTCTCCATCGCACTTCTTCGTATAAATCAAGGATTTGTTCAGATTCTTTTAGCAATTCTAATTGTCGCTTCATACTCTTATTGGCTAACAAATAATCGAATCGACGAAGGTTTATTCTATGGGTTACTGACGATTCGTGTTGGCGATAATAGTAGATAGCATCGCATACTCTCACTTCTCTTGAATTTAAATAATGTAAGCGTGTTGTGTTGTCATCGCTATATGACAAGGCACTTTCATCGTATGGAAATTGCAAATGTATGGTTTTTCGAACGACATAAACGCCATGTATTTTCCAAGTTAAGCTATCGATAAAAGCGGTATACCCATCTTTCTTTTCAAATTCGTCCATGGAATAATCTTCTTCTCGTCCATCGGGGAATACGTTTTTAACATGAAAAAGAACTGCATCGGTAGTGGGGAAAGCTACGAAAGTATGGTAAATATGCTCAAAAGCATCAGCTGAAACCCAATCATCGCTATCTACAAAAGCTACAAAATCGCCAGTAGCAACTTTCAAACCTGCGTTTCTCGCTTTTGCGCTACCGCTATTTTGGGGCATTTCTACTATCTTTATGCGTTTATCCTGTTGGGCATAAGTGTGCAAAATGGCAAGCGAATCATCGGTTGAAGCATCATCAATACAGATAATTTCAATATCTTCAAGTGTCTGTTTCATCAACGAATTTAAACATTGCGCCAAATATTTTTCAGCATTATAAACTGCTACCAATATGCTAACTTTCGCCATGCTTCCCAAAAAACTTTAAAAATTTATTCACTAAACTATTCCAAAGATTGGTTTTCTTCCTTAATATAGAGAGCGAAATAGCGGCACTAATAAGAGCCAATAAGAACCCTCCACCCCAATAAATCAAAGGATTAGCACTTTGAGTAACTGCAAATGTCAAGAAACCTATCGGTATTTGAAGTGAGGAATAGCGCAAAACTTCTTTTGATAGCTTATAATTGTAACGCCAACGAGTATAAACAACAGTAAAAAAGGTATCAATAACTCCCGCAAAAGTTACTCCCAAACCTGCTCCAAAGAGTCCATAACGATTGAAACTATAGAGTACTGCCACAACCAAAATAATGTCGTAAATGGCTTCAAGCAACAAATATGAAACGGAATCGCCTTTGGCTAACGGAATATATTGCACAGGAAGGCACATTGCACGAAAGTACATTGCTAACATTATAACTTGCATCATGCCCAAAGCTGGCAAGAATTTGCCCGTATATAATAATGGTAGAAGAATAGGAAGAAGCAAAGCAAACAAAACTAACAAGGGGGATACCAACAATAACATTACTTCTATTTGCCTATTTACAATCTGATTGAAGCTGAAACGCAACTGATTGACACCTGAAAGGCGTGGAAAATAATCGGTTTCCATGGCTGCAAAAACCATTCCAACATAGGTCATCGTCAGCATATAACCTGCATTGAACAATCCCACAGTGTCTATTCCGTCTACATTATTCATGTAACTTCGTATCACAAAGTCGGCTCCCGAACCTAAAACGCCAGCTAAAACAAAGGCAATACCCAAACGTATCATATCCAAACCATCGCGTAAAGACCGAAATTTATTCATTAATTTCAACGAATAAGTACGATATGAATAAACAATGGTCAATATCATTTGGATAAAAGCCATAATGATAAGCGAGGGAACAATGGCTTTTTCTCTAAAAAAATAGTAAAGCGGAACGGACGTTATCAATGCTCCTAATACATTATAAATAGAGATGAAAGCCAAGTTTTTTAGTTTTCTGATGCCTTTTAGTATAGCAAGTTCACCACTTGATATGGCCATCATGAACACAATAGGCGATAAAAGTATAAAATGAAGTGTGTGTCCATTCCATGAAAAAGTAAACTTACTGAGCAGTGGACTTAACAAAATGCAAAGCAACATACCCAACAATCCTGCCAATAAACTCCACGAACGCACTAATTTAACAGTATCTGCTAATTTTATTTCATCGCTTTTATCGAAATATTCTGAAATGTTTTTTACGGCACTAATAGAGATTCCAAAGTTTGTAGAGTCGCTCATTAGCTTCAAAGTGGAATTGAACAATGATATTAAACCCATTCCGTCAGGTCCTAATATCATTGCCACCAACTTATTCCTAACCATTCCCACCAATATATTAAGCGTCTGAACTCCGCCAAAAAGTCCAGTATATTGAAGAATATGCTTGTAGCCGTTTGTTTTTTTCATTATTATTTAAACGTAAGTTAAAAGTTTTTATTATTTTTGCATCAAGGAAAAATATGGAACTAAGTATCATCATACCCGTTTATAATGTTGAAAACACACTCCGTCGATGTGTGGAAAGTGTTCTCAATCAATCGTTTCAAGACTTTGAAATGATTCTTGTGAATGATGGTTCTAAGGATAAATCGGCTAAAATTGCTGACGACTATGCTGCAAAAAATAATAAAATTCGTGTTATTCATCAGCAAAATCAAGGACTTTCAGCAGCTCGTAATGCAGGAATAAGACTTGCAAAAGGTAATTATATCACCTTTATTGACTCCGATGATTTTGTGGATTTGCACACTTACCAACAGCTTATGGAGCGTTTAGCCCAGCATTCCGAATATGATATACTTGAATTTTCGGTCATTGAGAAATATGGTTCAAAGCAAGAAAGGCAACTCATTTTGCCCGAAAAGCTCTACACCGACCCATCTAAATATTGGTTAGAAGGTCAAACTTACTTGCATACATACGCTTGTAACAAAATATATCGACGAGAACTTTTCGACAAAATAGAGTTTCCACGAGGCAAAAACTTTGAAGATGCGCACACACTTCCAAAGCTAATAAATGCAGCAAAAGTCATAGCAACAACGAATATCGGAACATATTATTATTGTTGGAACGATGCAGGTATCACTGCTAATGCTAACGGACAAGACTTAACCAGCTTATTAGAAGCTCACTTGAACTACATCAACAATGGTGGAAGAATTGATAGCAGATATTACGCTCATATATTAAACATTCAATTAGATGTTTATGAGGCTACAAAGGCAAAACCATTGCTCCCTACTCTCCCCTATTATGGAACTCTGAAACTTCTATTACTTCACTTTTTAGGATTAAAAGGCTTATGCAAACTCAACCAAATCATACACAAATTAGTAAAAAAACACCATTAATAAGTTTCATTATTACCTACTATAATGAGCCAGTCAATATGCTAAAAGCGTGTATTGAGAGCGTTCTTGCGCTCTCTCTGACTGATGAAGAACGAGAAATCATAGTCATTGATGATGGTTCTAACCTTTCTCCGCTTGATTTGCTGACCGATATTACTAACGAAATTTTCTATATTCGACAGCCCAATCAAGGATTAAGTCAAGCCCGCAATACTGGTATTACGATGTCATCAGGTCAATATCTCCAATTCATTGATGCTGATGATTATCTTATTCCGCACAACTATGAGAAATGCTTGGACTTTATACGATTTAAAAATCCTGATATGGTCTTGTTCGATGAAACAAGTAAGGAGACAACAAGCCTACAATTACCAAAAGATGAGGTGATTTCAGGAACAGAATATATACGCAATAACAATTTAAAAGCAAGTGCTTCTGGCTATATTTTTAAGAAGAATTTATTACTAAACCTTCGCTTTACAAAAGGAATTTTGCACGAAGACGAAGAGTTTACACCACAACTTATTATTCGTGCCGATAAAGTTTACGATACGCAAATAGCAGCTTATTTTTATAGACAGCGAAACGATTCTATTACACACAAGAAGGATAAACGTTGGAAAATAAAGCGTTTGCAAGACACAGAGCAAATTATTAAAACGCTACAAGATAAGGCTGACCTCATGCCACCTAAGGAACGTAGCGCAATGAACCGTCGTGTAGCTCAACTTACAATGGATTACATTTACAATACAATTATTCTCACACACGATGAGCAATATCTCAATCATGTAATTCAGCGACTTGAGAAACGTGGATTGTACCCTTTGCCTGCAAAAAACTATACGAAAAAGTATAAAACATTTAGCATCTTAATCAAAACAAAGATTGGTCGCAAAATTTTAATCAACACGCTCCCATTGATTAAAAGTGGACATTAAACCCACTTGAATAAATAAAAACAAATGCGTATACTATTATTTGGCGAATACAGCAACGTTCATCATACGCTAAAACAGGGGTTAGAACAACTTGGACACACGGTTGTTATAGCCTCTAATGGGGATTATTGGAAAAATTATCCACGCGATATTGACTTAGCTCGCCCCAAAGGAAGGTTCTCAGGCATACGTCTGTTGCTTCAACTCTTCGCCAATTTAAGAAAAATGCGTGGATTTGACATTGTGCAAATTATCAATCCTATCTTCATAGACTTAAAAGCACCTCATAATCTTCGCCTTTACAAGTACTTACGCAAGCACAATAAAAAAATAATTATGGGCGCTTTCGGCATGGATTACTATTGGGTGCACGTCAATAGCACCACTATGCCACTGCGTTATAGCGACTTCAATATCGGCAAAACCTTGCGTACCAACAAAGATGCTATCATTGAAAGAAAAGATTGGGTGGGTACTGCAAAAGAAACATTGAACAAACTCATTGCCAACGACTGCGATGGCATTGTAACAGGACTCTACGAATACGATGTTTGCTATCGTCCTATCTTTCCAAACAAAACAAAATTTATTCCATTTCCTATCGTTACAGAGGGGAAAAGTCAGACTATTAAGCGACAAGAAGGACCACTCCGATTGTTTATAGGCATTAGTAAGAATCGTTCAGAATACAAAGGAACTGATATTATGCTGCGAGCTGCACAAGCTTTAAAGGCTGATTACCCTGACAAAATAGAATTACGCATTGCTGAAGGCATTCCTTTTGATGAATATGTAAAGCTAATGGAGGGTTCAGACGCTATTCTCGACCAACTTTATAGCTACACTCCGTCTATGAATCCATTAGAAGCAATGAGCCGTGGACTTATTTGTATTGGTGGCGGAGAGCCTGAAAACTACGAAATTATTAACGAAACCGAATTGCGCCCTATCATCAATGTTGAACCAAACTACGATAGTTGTTACCAACAAATAAAGGATTTGGCACTCCACCCTGAGCGCATTCCACAACTCCAACAACAAAGCATTGATTATATTCGTAAACATCACGACCACATAAGGGTGGCAAAAAGCTACGAAGAATTTTACAAATCTTTCCTTGAAAAATAGAAAAAAAACAAGAACCTTATAAAAACAAGAACGCCAAACTCTGAGAGTCTGGCGTTGTTTTTACTTGTGTAAGCAGTAATTACTTAACAGAGTCTGTAGCAACTGCTGAATCTGCAACTGCTGAATCTGCTGTCATAGAGTCAGCATTAACTGTTGTATCAACCTTAGCTGAGTCAGCGTTAGCTGCTGGTTTGCTGTTACCACCGCAAGATGCGAAAGAGATAGCTACGAAAGCTACTGCTACAAAAAATAACTTCTTCATTTTCTTTTGCTTTTTAAATCTGTAAAACGATCATTTGTTTCTTAAAACGTTGCAAAGGTAGGTATTTTTTTTAATTACAGCATACTTTTTAGACTTTTTTTTTACCTCTTTTTGTAACAAAAACGTAAAGCGTTGATTTACAATACAATACAAAATTATTTTCATTGTTAAATATTGCTAACGAAAAGGATACATATCATTTTACGCTTTTTATGAGTTTTTGCGACAATATTGAGATGAAAAAAGTAAGAAATAGGCGACATAATAAGAATAGATATTATATATAATAAGGTAAAAGAGCAAGAAAAATATTGCAGACATAAGTATTTAGAGTTTCATTTACTCAAAAATAGGCTGAAAGAAAATAGGGTTCTAACGTTTTTACAATCTGGATAAATATTTATTTTAATCTTATTTATACTATTATTTATGCAAATAAAGCGATAAAAGAACTACTTCCATAAATCGCTGAATATAAAGCAATTACAAAACTCGCATTTTCCGTAATAAAAAACCTATTGTTTTGCGCTTCAAAACAATAGGTTTTGGACTTCAAAAGAGCCTGTTTTGAAAATTGAAACAATGGGTATGACTTTTCCTTAGTGTATTTATATCCATTAATATAATAAAAACAGGGGGAGTAAAAGATACTTTTTAAGCAATGTTTTATTGGAAAAATTATCGTACTTTTGTAGCAATAAAACTACAATAAAACAAGAAATGAGTTATAAACACATCGTTTTTGATGTTGATGGGACATTGGTTGATAACGAAAAAGCTGTGATTTCAACGTGGCAAGAAACCATTTTACAACTAACTGGACGTACCTATGAAGCCAAAAAGTTAGCGTTTGTAATGGGTGTGAATAGCGAAACGGCATTGAAAGAATTAGGATTGAGCCATGCTGACGAAGTGTTTAAAACATGGGAAAATATCTATCTGAAACATCAAGATGAGGTACAGTTGTTCGAAGATATTGAGTTCACCTTACGAAAACTACAAGATGAAGGTTATCAATTAGGTATCGTTACGTCAAGAACACGCTATGAACTATGCAATGACCCCACTCTTGCCAACTTACTTCCATGCTTCCAACAAATAATTTGTGCCTCAGACACCACAGAACCCAAACCCTCACCTGCTCCACTTTTGGCTTATTTGAAAAAAAGCAATGCCACAGCCAACGAAACACTTTACATTGGCGACATTCTCAACGATGCTTTATGTGCAAATGCTGCAAATGTAGCTTTCGCATGGGCGGCTTGGAGCGACAACGACCCAACAATAGCCAACAAAGCCAAATACATTTTGCACACTCCCAAAGACTTATTCTTGCAAAATATTCTGAACAAATAATACGAAATTTGGTGTTATAGCAGAATAGCATTACCTTTGCAAAGAAAAGAAGCTCAATGCCAACGCTTTTCACAAGAAGAAAGAAAGGAAAAGTTTCTTTATTGCGGATAGCACTGCATGCTTGTTCAGCGTAAAAGTCGAATCAAACGGAGGAAATATTCGGACTTGTGAACAACATGAGAGGCATCATGAACGCCCCACCCCACATATATTAATAGAAAATCCTCCACAAAAAATATGATAGATACATCTTCCTTTCAAGGTAAAACAGCAAAATATCACACATTAGGTTGCAAGCTAAACTTCTCAGAAACAAGTACCTTTGCACGCAGCTTGCGCGAAATGGGTGTCAGAGAAGCCAAAAAAGACGAAATTGCTGATATTTGCCTTATCAATACTTGCTCGGTAACCGAAGTTGCCGACCACAAATGCCGCCAAATCATCAACCGTATGGCAAGACAAAACCCTGGTGCATTTATCGTGGTTACAGGGTGTTACGCCCAGTTGGGAAGCGAACGAGTGGCAGAAATACCAGGTGTAAACTTGGTTTTGGGTAGCAATGAAAAAGCAAACTTAATACAATTTTTGAGCGATGCATGGAACAACCCTACAATAGGCACAAATAGTGATGAAGAAAAGAAGAAAGCTATCTTCCATTCCGTTAAAACAAAGGATATTGTAACCTTCCAGCCCAGTTGCTCACGAGGCAACAGAACTCGCTATTTCTTGAAAGTACAAGACGGATGTAACTACTTTTGCACCTATTGCACCATACCTTATGCACGAGGTTTTTCACGCAACCCAACAATACAATCCTTAGTAGAACAAGCCGAACAAGCAGCAAAAGAAGGCGGAAAAGAAATAGTTTTGACAGGTGTAAACATTGGCGATTTTGGCAGAACAACAAACGAAAGTTTCTTAGATTTAGTCAAAGCATTAGACCAAGTAGAAGGCATTGAACGTTTCCGTATAAGTTCTTTAGAACCAGATCTTATCGACGATGAACTGATAAGATATTGCGCTACATCAAGAGCCTTTATGCCTCACTTCCACATTCCACTACAAAGTGGCTCAGACGAAGTTTTAAAACTTATGCATAGACGCTACGACACAGCACTTTTTGCCCACAAAATAAACTTAATAAAAGAAATTACGCCCGATGCTTTCATTGGTGTCGACGTTATGGTGGGCTGCCGTGGCGAAGAGCCGCAATACTTCGATGATTGCTATAACTTTCTTTCTTCTCTGCCAATCACCCAACTTCACGTTTTCCCCTACTCGGAACGCCCAGGCACATCGGCGCTCTCAATTCCTTACGTTGTAGACGAAAAAGAGAAAAAATGCCGTGCTCGTCAATTGTTGCAACTCTCTGACGAGATGACCCACAAGTTTTACGCAGAACATATCGGAAAAGAAGCCGAAGTTTTGCTCGAAAAAGCAGTACGTGGAAAATCAATGCACGGATTTACAAAGAATTACATTCGAGTGGAATTAAATCCAACACAAGTGCGTGAAGAATATGATAATCAAATCATAAAAGTGCGCTTGGGCGATTTCAATTTCGATAAAACAGCCTTAAAAGTAGAAATCCTATGAGAGTAGCCATCGTTATTTTAAACTGGAATGGGCGCACCATGTTGGAAAAATATCTACCCTCTGTGGTAAGATTTTCCCAAGAAGAAGCAGAAGTTATTATAGCCGACAACGCCAGTACAGACGATTCTTTGGAGTGGTTGGAACAAAATTTTCCACACATCAGAACGATAGTTCTTGACAAAAACTACGGCTTTGCAGGTGGCTACAATATGGCTTTAAAACAAGTGGAAAGCGAATATTACATCTTATTGAATAGCGATGTAGAAGTAACCCACCATTGGTTGTCGCCCTTAATCGAAGAAATGGACGCCCACAAAGAAATAGCAGCTTGCCAACCGAAATTACTTGCCATGCACGACAAAGGGGTTTTCGAATATGCAGGGGCAGCTGGAGGCTTCCTCGACAAATATGGCTACCCTTATTGTAGAGGGCGCATTTTTGACACTATTGAGCAAGATTTAGGACAATACGACTCCAATCTTGAAATATTTTGGGCTACTGGCGCCTGCCTCATGATACGTTCAAAAGACTATTGGGCAGTAGGCGGACTTGACGAACGCTTCTTTGCACACAACGAAGAAATAGACCTTTGCTGGAGATTGCAACTTGCTGGACGCAAAATTTATTGTATTCCAAGTAGCGAAGTCTATCACGTTGGTGGCGGAACGCTCCCAAAATCGAACCCAAGAAAGACCTTTTTGAATTTCAGAAACAACCTTACCATGTTGTGGAAAAACCTACCTGACAATGAGTTAAGACTTATTATGCGCCGTCGTTGGTTCTTAGATTATTTAGCAGCCCTACAAATGTTGGCACTAAAATTCAATTGGGGAGACTTCATGGCGGTAATAAAAGCACGAAGAGCATTCAAAAAATGGCGCAACAGCTTTGAACGCACACCACAAAAAGGATTTGCAGACAAACGAGATAAATTCTCTATACTATGGTTGTATTATGCAAAAAAGTGTAATATATTCAGTAAATTACCATAAGAGAAAAGGAAGAAACATGAATTTTATTTTAACCTTTTTTGCCAAAAACTTGTATGATTAAATGTTTTTTAGTATTTTTGCAAACAGAAATAGTTTCTAAAACGAGTATCTTTTAGGTGAAAAAGGTTTATTACATATTATTTATATTGTGCATTGCTTTAACAAGCTGCCAATTAAAGGTAACATCGGGAGACGATGTTGCCGATGATAATGTATCCATAGAACGATACGACCGATTAGAATATCGCTATCTCACCACTGGCGACTTCTCTGCATTGCAACAGATGAATACCGATTACCCCATGGAAACTCGCACATTGATAGAAGATATCATTCAATTGGGCGATGCACGCGACCCAGATATCAATACAAAATTCTTGAAATTTTATCAAGACACTACTTTACAAGCAATGATAGCTTCAGTTGAATCGGAATATGCGAATATTGACGACCTCAATTCGCAACTTAATTCTGCATTCAAATTCTTGAAACAAAAGCTACCAAACCTTGAAACCCCACGCTTTTATGCACAAATTTCAGCCTTAGACCAAAGCATTATCGTGGGAAATGGCAGCGTAGGTATTTCGTTGGACAAATACATGGGCGAAAACTTCCCACTCTATCAGAAATACTATTCGCCACTTCAACGGCAACAAATGACCCGTGAACATATTGTTTCCGACTGCCTATCATTCTATTTAATGAGTGTCTATCAAATAAAAGACTACGATAAACGCCCACAAATAGAGCGAGATTTGCACATGGGAAAAATACAATGGGTAGTAAATCAAGCGCTATCACGCAGATTTTATAGAACAAAATACGTCGCAATGGTAGAAAATTATGTACAGGAACACCGAAAAATATCATACGACGAATTACTAAAAATGACCGATTACACCAAGTTTATTAAGAAATAAATGGTTAAAATAAGCGTTATTAGAAACGTTCTTACAACTTTCTGCAAAGCTATAACGCACTGATAATCAATTTTTCACAACAAGAAATACGATTACCATATCTATCATAAAATCACTCTTTTATTTTTTAGAGAACAAAACAAAATATTTTTCCAAACTTTTGTGGCTGAATACCACACTTTCAAAAAACAAAAAAAAGGAGCATCAATAATTGATACTCCTTCGTTTTCTTTGAGCCTCTTGTCGGATTCGAACCAACGACCCCGAGATTACAAATCACGTGCTCTGGCCAACTGAGCTAAAGAGGCGGGTGGGCAAGCTATTCTTATCGCGTCGCTACAACCTTTTTCCCTTGCTACGTTCCCGTCCTGGGGTATTCAAAGGGAGCTGACCGTAAGAGACTTGCCCATAATAGGCTCGCCATTTCTGAAAAGCGAGTGCAAAGATAGTAAAATAATTTTAAATACACCAAGGAATAGCCTCGCTTTTTTCGATTTTAACAAAAAAATATAATTTTGCACCTACCTTACCTTATTTATAATATAATTTCTGTAATTTTGTAGCATGAATTACGAAGAAATTAAACAATTGCGTGCATACGCACGTTACGACGGAATATATTTGGCAATTGTGTGGACAGCAAGCTTTGTTTGCTTCTTAGCAACTCCATTGCATGCTATTTTTTCAACCTTTAGTTCTTTGCTTACACTCTGTACGCCTTTCTTTGTGGCTTACAGATTTAAAGTTTTCAGAAACGAAGGATTGAATGGTGTTATTTCTTTCAAACGAGGCTATGTTTATAGCATACGAGTTTTCATGAATGCAGCCTTGCTTTTCAGTTTCTTACAGTGGGCATACATGCAGTTTCTCGACAATGGAAAAGTCGTGGGAATCATTAGTTCTATCGTTTCATTACCTGATTATGATGCTTTCTTTGCCTCATTTGCAATGAGCAGAGAAGAATTTATAAAAGCCCTACCAGAAGCATTTTCACCCATAACAATGGTTTCAACAAGTCTTTTTTATGAGTTGTTCATAGGTGCTTTCCTTAGTCTTTTCATTGCAGCAGCAATGATGCGCAATTATAAAAAATAAAATAATACTTGAAAATAAAGAATATGGACATTTCTGTAATAGTACCTCTCTACAACGAAGACGAGAGTTTACCAGAATTACACTCGTGGATTTGCAGAGTAATGAATGAAAATCACTTCACATACGAAATAATTTTTGTAAATGATGGTTCGACCGACAACAGCTGGAACGTTATCGAAGAACTCACAAAAAAAGACGAAAACGTACGCGGAATAAAGTTTCGCCGCAACTACGGAAAGAGTCCTGCGCTCTATTGTGGCTTTAAGGCTGCAAAAGGCGATGTAGTCATTACCATGGATGCCGATTTACAAGATTCACCAGACGAGATTCCTGAACTCTACCGCATGATTACCAAAGATGGTTTTGATTTGGTAAGTGGTTACAAACAGAAGCGTTACGACCCACTTTCAAAGACAATTCCAACAAAATTGTTCAATGCTACGGCACGCAAAATTAGTGGTGTAAAGAATTTGCACGACTTTAATTGCGGACTAAAAGCCTACAAAAATGAGGTTGTTAAGAACATTGAGGTTTACGGAGAAATGCACCGCTACATTCCATACTTAGCAAAAGAGGCTGGATTTAAGAAGATTGGCGAAAAAATTGTGCAACACCAAGCACGCAAATATGGTTCAACAAAGTTTGGTATCAATCGTTTTTTCAACGGCTATCTCGACCTTATAACACTTTGGTTCTTAACCAATTTTGGCAAGAAACCAATGCATGTATTTGGTCTTTTAGGCAGTTTCGTATTTTTCATAGGCTTCATGTCGTTTCTTTGGTTCATCATCGAGAAAATTATCGACCTTTCTAATGGAGTTTATGGCGATTTACTCTCCAACCACGCATCGTTCTTTATAGCCCTTACAGCAATGATTATTGGCACTCAACTTTTCCTTGCGGGCTTCTTAGGCGACCTTATTAGCCGCAATAGCGACAGACGAAACGACTACCTCATTGAGGAACAAATCAACTTATAAGAAAGAAAAAGGGAGACCACAAATACCAAAATAATGTAGTCTCCCTTTATTTATCATATTTCAACCTACAAAAACAGGATACAAAAGTAGGAATAACAATAAAAAAGTAACATTATGAATCACAAAAAAAATAAAAAATTATTTTGGCAATTACCATTTTTAGCGTTATTGATTATTGGAACTATTCTCATTATCAAGCATCAAAACGAGATTCCCTATCAGCATAACAAAGGATTTGTATTTGGAACAGTTTACAACATAACCTATCAAAGCGATAAAGATTTACAGAAAGAAATTGAAGCCGAACTGAAGAAAGTAGACAATTCTTTATCTACTTTCAACAAGCAGTCGATTATTTCAAAAATAAACAATAACGAACCTACCCAATTAGACGAAATGTTTGTGGAAGTATTCGACAAAGCAAAATTCATTTCAAAAGAAACCGATGGAGCTTTCGATATTACCGTTGCACCGCTTGTAAACCTTTGGGGCTTTGGTTTCAAAGAAGGCAAGAATCCGTCAAAACATAAAATTGACAATATCATGCAATTCATTGGCTACGAAAAGGTTTCATTAATCGGAAAAGGAATCAAGAAAACTAATCCAAAAATCATGTTAGACTGCTCGGCAATTGCAAAGGGATATGGAACAGACGTAGTGGCTCGCTTCTTGAAAAAGAACGATATTCAAAACTTTATGGTAGAAATTGGAGGTGAAATTGTAGTAAGCGGAATCAGCGAAAGTCGCTCGCCTTGGAAAATTGGAGTAAACAAACCAGTCGAAGACAAAGGTAACGAAAATTCTGAAATACAAGCCATCTTGAATATTACCAACAAGGCAATGGCGACAAGTGGCAATTACAGAAACTTCTATTATAAAGGTGGAAAAAAATATGCCCATACTATTGACCCCAAAACAGGCTATCCTGTGCAACATTCCCTACTCTCTTCAACTGTTTTAGCGAACGATTGCGCTACGGCAGACGCTTATGCAACTGCATTCATGGTGATGGGAATGGAAAAAGCAAAGAAAATTTTAGAAAACCACAAAGAACTCTTAGCTTATTTCATTTACTCCGACCATCAAGGAAAACTGAAGGTATGGTGCAGTCCAAAGTTGGAAAAGAAACTTTCACATTAAAACATTGGAGAAATCAGTAAAAAAGCATGTTACAAATCTATAAAAAACTTCTTGAACTACCCCTATTTCTTGGCATTGGCTCTGCCGATTTAAAGGAAATAGTGGGTGCTACAAAGTTTGGATTTCACACTTTGAAACCCAAAGAAACACTGGCTAAAGAAAATGACAAAAGCAACATACTCTTTTTCCTTATGAATGGTACGATGCTGGTAGAAAGTTTTGCCGACAACCATAGCTACAGCATCATTGAAGAAATAGCTGCACCAGCCGCAGTACAGCCAGAAAGACTATTTGGATTGGTACAAAATTATTCCAAAAATTTTATTGCCAAAACCGAATGTAGCTTCATTTCACTCAACAAAAACGAAGTATTAAGGTTAGCCGACCAATACTTAATCTTTCGCCTTAACTTCTTTAATCTCCTTTCCAATAAGGCGCAACGCTATAGCCGATATGTGTGGCAGCAAGAACCCAATAATATAAAGGAGAAATTTATCCACTTTTTACGTTTACATTGCGAATATCCAGCAGGCAAAAAGATTTTAAAAACAACCATGCAAACACTGGCTGACGAGTTGCATGAAAGCAGATTGAATGTATCAAAAATGCTCAACCAGAGCAAGGAAAATGGCGAAATACAACTAACAAGAAGCGAAATAAACATTCCAGCATTAGAAAAAATGCGTTAAAACTATCATTCTATTTTGCTGGTACATAGTTTTTTCTGTAACTTTGTAACTTATATAGAGAAAATAAAAAAATGACAAAAAATATAGACGAAAAGGGAAAGCACATAAATCCTTTCTTTCAACCTTACAACACTCCACACGAAACTGTTCCATTCGACAAAATTACGCTTGCCGACTACGAGGAAGCTATGCTCGAAGGAATACGCCGTGAGGACGAACAAATAGAAAAAACAATTAACGACCCAGCAGAACCAACGTTCGAAAATACACTCATTCGGGAAGACGAAGTAGAGGGAAGAAAACATTATTACGACCTGCTCTCACGAGTAGAAAGCGTATTTTTCAATATGTTAAGTGCCGAAACAAACGACGAAATGGACGCTTTGGCACAAAAAATGAGTCCTATTCTGACGAAACACTCTAACGACGTAAGTTTAAATCCGCAACTTTTCGAACGCATCAAAGCTGTTCACGATAAACACGAAGAACTTACGCCTGAAGAAAGCAAACTATTAGAAGAAAGCTACGATGGCTTTGTTCGCAGTGGTGCGTTGCTAAACGAAGACGATAAAAATAAACTTCGCCAACTCACAGAAGAGGCAAGTATCCTCGCTTTGAACTTTTCGCAAAATGTACTCAAAGAAAAGAAAGCATTCAAGCTCCACATTACGGACGAAAAACAATTAGAAGGATTGCCTGCAACCGTGCGCGAAGCAGCGGCAACAACAGCCAAAGAATACGAATTGGAAGGTTGGGTAATCACCTTAGACGCACCAAGTTATGGTCCTTTTATGATGTACAGCACGCAAAGAGAATTGCGTAAACAGTTGTACATGGAAGCCAATACGCTTTGCATCAAGGACAACGCTGAAAACAATTTGGAGGTTTGCAAGCGATTAATCAACTTGCGCCGTGAGATGGCGCAACTTTTGGGCTACGAAACCTACGCTGATTTCGTCATGAAATATCGCATGGCAAGCAACGTTAAGAATGTTTACGAATTGCTCGACAACCTCATTGAGGCTTACAAACCAACGGCAATAAAGGAAAGAGACGAAATCATAGCATTGGCAAAACGATTGGAAGGCGACGCATTTGAAATGAAGCCTTGGGACACAAGCTATTATGCCCACAAGCTAAAGTTAGAAAAATACGACCTCGACCCTGAAATGTTGCGCCCTTATTTCGAACTTAACAACGTTATTAAAGGGGTATTTGGCTTGGCAACACGCCTATACGGCATCACATTTAAAGAGAATAAAGACATTCCAGTCTACCACACTGATGTTAAACCTTTTGAGGTTTACGACAAAGACGGTTCTTATTTAGCCGTACTTTACGTTGATTTCTTCCCACGAAAGGGCAAGCGTTCAGGCGCATGGATGACTGAATATCAAGGACAACGCATCACAAAAGAAGGCGAAAACATACGTCCACACGCATCGTTGGTCATGAATTTCTCGAAGCCAACCGACGACAAACCAGCTCTTTTGCGCTTAGGCGAAGTTGAAACATTCCTACACGAGTTTGGTCATTCTTTGCATGGCATCTTTGCCAATAGCCGCTTTGAAAGTCAATCAGGCACAAATGTATGGTGGGATTTCGTGGAATTGCCTTCACAATTCATGGAGAATTTTGCAGTAGAAAAAGACTTCCTCCGCACTTTTGCCTTCCATTACGAAACGGCCGAACCTATGCCTGACGAACTCATTGACCGCATTGTGGCAAGTCAAAACTTCAACACAGCCATGGCATGTTTGCGCCAAGTGAGCTTTGGATTGCTCGATTTGGCTTACTACACTCAAAAAGAAGAGTTTACAGACAACATCATAGCCTTTGAAAAGAAGGCATGGGAGAAAGCCATTATCGACAAACAAATGGATGAAACCTGTATGACAACCCAATTCTCGCATATCATGGCGGGCGGTTATGCCGCAGGTTATTACAGCTATAAATGGGCAGAAGTGCTTGATGCCGATGCTTTTAGCTTGTTCAAAAAGAATGGTATCTTCGACCAAAAGACTGCTCAAAGTTTCCGCGACAACATACTTTCAAAAGGTAGCACCGAACACCCGATGACTCTTTACAAGCGTTTCCGTGGACAAGAGCCTACCATTGACGCCCTATTAGAGCGCAACGGCATCAAGAAAAAGCAATAAAAGAAAATAAATCACTATCCAAGAAACATGGAAATAAGTAAGCAAACACTTCTCGATTATCGCTACCTACGAATGGCACGTGTTTGGTCGGAAAATTCCTATTGTAAACGCCGCCAAGTGGGTGCATTGGTCGTCAAAGACAAAATGATAATAAGCGATGGATACAATGGAACGCCAAGCGGATTTGAGAACATTTGCGAAGACAACGATGGTTTGACAAAGCCGTATGTGCTACACGCTGAAGCCAATGCTATCACAAAACTTGCACGCAGCGGCAATAACAGCGAAGGTTCAACCCTTTACGTTACCGCATCGCCCTGCATTGAATGCGCCAAACTTATTATCCAATCAGGCATTAAACGCGTCGTTTATGCCGAAAAATATAGACTTACCGAAGGCATCGATTTGTTGAAACGTGCCAATATAGAGGTTGAATATTTAAATCTTGAAGACAATGAGTCAGAACAAGAATAACCGTTTTCTCCCACTTTGGCTTGCCCTATGTGTGGTTATCGGAGTTATTATCGGAACATTTTATGCCAATCACTTTTCAGGCAATCGGCTGAATATCATCAATAGTGGTAGTAGCCGATTGAGCAACTTGCTGCATATCATTGACGACCAGTATGTTGATTCAGTCAATATCGATGAATTAGTAGAAAAAGCATTACCTGAAATTCTTGCCGAACTCGACCCTCATTCGGTTTATATCAGTGCCAAAGATGTGCAAATGGCTACCGAAGACCTTAAAGGTTCGTTCTCTGGAGTGGGCATAGAATTTACCATTCGCAAAGATACCATACACGTTCAAAACATCATTAAGGACGGGCCAGCCGACAAAGCAGGAATCCTTGCAGGTGATAAGATTGTAAGTATTGACAATAAACCATTTGTTGGCGACATTGTTACCGATGAAGAAGCCAAACATAGGCTAAAAGGACCGAAAGGTTCAAAGGTGAAAATAGGCGTAAAACGATTTGGCGAAAAGAACATTAAATACTTTGTGCTCACCCGAAACGATATTGCCATGAAGAGCATATCGGCAACCTATATGCTCAATGACTCAACGGGTTACATCAAAATTAAAAACTTTGGTGAACGCACATACGCCGAAATGCTTTCTTCATTGCAACAACTCAACCTTCAAGGGGCTAACAATTTGGTGATTGACCTTCGGGATAATACGGGGGGATATTTAGAAAGTGCAGTGCAAATGGCTGAGGAATTTCTAAAGAAAGACCAACTCATTGTTTACACCCAAGGCAGAAAAAGTCCACGAAAAGAATACCGTAGCCGTGGAAAAGGCAGCTATCAGCAAATACCATTAGTAGTTCTCATCAACGAAAGTTCGGCTTCGGCTTCCGAAATCTTTGCTGGTGCGATACAAGACAACGACCGTGGCACCATCATCGGACGCCGTTCTTTCGGTAAAGGCTTGGTACAACAGCAAATACAATTCCCTGACGGTAGCATGATTCGCCTTACCATAGCACGCTATTACTCGCCTTCGGGACGTTGCATACAAAAGCCTTTCAAGCCTGGTAGCATTGCCGATTACGAACAAGACATACTAACACGCTATCAGCATGGTGAGTTCTTCTCGCAAGACAGCATTAAGCACACAGGACCAGCCTACCATACCAACAATGGTCGCTTGGTTTATGGTGGCGGTGGCATTACTCCAGACATCTTTGTACCCGAGGACACATCAGCCGTAACTTCTTATTATAAAGAAGCTGCCATTAGCGGACTCATCTTGCAATACGCTTTCAAGTACACCGACGACAACCGCCAAACGTTGAACAAATACACTGAAATGCAAACATTATCAGAGTATCTTAGAGGCAGAAATCTTGTAAACGATTTCGTCAACTATGCGGAAAAGAATGGTTTGCGCCGCCGTAATAACCTCATCAACAAGTCGCACATGCTGTTGGAAAATTATATCAATAGCCGCATTATTTACAATATGCTCGATGAACAAGCGTGGACACAATATTTAAACCGAAACGACAAGATGATAAAATCGGCTGAAGAAGTGTTCTCTAAAAGGGAAGCGTTTCCCAAAGCACCCGTAAAAAGAGCGACTACCAATAATAGAAAGCCAAGTAATAAAGCGTAGAAAATATGCCTTTTTTTACTAAACCCCTCATCAGACAAATCGGACGAGTCTGACTTGTCTGACCAATCTGACCAGTCCGACTCGTCCGACTTGTCCCAACCCACCAAAACTATGAACAAAAACGAATTAAGAAAAGAAATAAGAAGCCGCAAACACCAATACACCAAAGAGCAGTTATGCGAGCTTTCTGCCCCTATCATCGACCGATTGCGCAACCATCCTAAACTCGTTGCTGCTGAAACCGTTATGCTTTACCATTCCCTACCCGATGAAGTCTTCACTCACAACTTTGTAGACGAAATGGTCAAAGCAGGCAAAAAAGTTGTTTTACCAGTTGTTATCAGCGAAACCGAAATGGAAATACGCTGTTACACGGGAGAAAAAGACATGGCAGAAAGTTCTTTCCACATCTTAGAACCCATTGGCGAACTCTTTACCGACTATGCCTCTATCGATTTCATTGCCGTACCAGGCATGAGTTTCGATGCACAATGCAACCGTTTAGGACGTGGCAAAGGCTACTATGACCGCTTTCTTAACCAAGTCCCAAACGCTTATAAATTAGGCATTTGCTTCGATTTCCAAAAGTTAGAAACCATTCCCGCTGACGAATACGACAAGAAAGTAGACGAAGTATTGTAAAACAGACTTTCTAAACAAAAAAAGGACTTAGAACAATCTGTGTGTCATTGATTTGGCTATGGCTTCAGTAATATTTTCCACGCCCAATTTCTTAAATGCCGAACGTTTGTAAAACTTAATCGTATCGACTGATTTACACATTCGTTCGGCTATTTCGCCCATTGTAAATCCAGTAACAGAAAGTTGCAAAACTTCTATTTCCTCTGCTTTCAACTCAATCCCTTTTTTCTCGTTCCATTTGTGCCCTTTCATGGAATATTCCCAATAATTGGCTCGTTCAGTTAAATTAAATTGAATCTGACCAGCAGCTTTTTGCGATGATAGCGACACCACGCACATTGCTATCCAAATGCGTCCTTCGTTGGTCAGTAATACAGGTGTAAGTTTATGATTGACAAGCGTTTGCTTCTTTTCATACTGTAAATGAAAATCGTAAGATATGGAAGCCTTATATTTCTCATCATCTGCCAAAGAATTAAATAATTTAAAACCACTATGATTCACCTCAACCAGCATTTTTTGTTCCTCTTCAGGAACATGCTGAAGGTAAAAACTATATCCCATTTCTTTCACTTCTTCAGCAGTATGCCCACAAAGAAACAAGGGATTTTCAGCAACATACAAGAAATCTTGCTTGTAATAATCTATCAAATAAACGCTCTGATAAGTTACTCGTGCAAAGGCTTCAACGCTACGAATCAACATAGTCAATATGCCCGAACTATAATCGAGAGCATTTTCCACAGCATTAAGGTTTATAAAAAAGTCTTCTACTTTTGCCATAATCCATTAAGATTTGCTACAAAATTACATTTTTCTATCGAAAAAAGAGAATGGAATACGGACTTTTTGGACTTTCGCCCTTTATATTAAGGTGGAATCTAAGTTGATAGCGCCATAGAAAGAGGCTTTATCAAGAGTTTTATTTCATCGATAGTTCGAATGGCTTTCATTGTGTAGGTACACATTAAGACAGAAACAGACAAAAACAAAGCCTAAATCACTACACAAAAGGGTAAAAATCGGGCTGCAAACCGAAGAATTACCCTTTTGTGTAGTGTTTTTATTTGGTGGTTTCAATATCTTTGCCACAGAAACAAAAATAAAACGCATCATTGAATATGAAAAAACTACTATTCACAGCCTTGCTATTGTTAGGCTTTCAAGCAGCGATAGCACAACACATTACAGGAAAAGTAACCGACCCAAAAGGCGAATCATTGGCTTTTGCCACAGTGGCATTGCTTTCTTCAGCCGATTCTTCCTTTGTTGCAGCAACAACGACTCAAGACAATGGTACGTTCTTGTTGGAAACCAATAAAAAAGAGGGCATTCTTATGGTTTCTTACATAGGTTATAAGAATTTTTATACTCCCTATAAAGGACTACAATTAGGTGTGATTACGCTTGAAGAAGATAGCAAAATGCTCGAAGGAGTAGTGGTAAAAGCCAATCGATTGGTAAATACAGCAAATGGTTACAGCTTTCGTCCTATCGGGTCGGGATTGGAAAAGACAAACAAAATACAAGATATGCTCGCCTTTCTGCCAGGCTTAACAATAACGGATAATAAAATTTCATTGTTCGATAAATATCCTGTGATTTATGTAAATGGACTAAAAATAACTTCGCAAGAGGAGCTTTCTGCTCTGTCGCCAAAGTTAATTGACAAAGTGGAGGTAGACTATATGTCGATTGGCGAAGGTGCAAACGAAAAAGCAGGCACACTGCGCATTACCACAAAGAAAGAACAGAATGGAGGTTACTCGGGTTCGTTGAGTGCCATCATAGACGAAATGCCAAAATACGGACACCTTATGGACTCGCCTACCTTTGTGTTTAATGCCAGCATAGGACGATGGACATTTAACTATTATGCCAATTATACTCACCAAAAACTATTGGCCGACGAAACCAATAAGTATGTTTTCAATTCGGGAAAAGTAACTTTCAACGACAGTAAAACACGTTCGTGGCTCAATGCCATTAACACACGTCTCAACATCAGTTACGAATTGAGCAAGCGTGCTACACTCGCCTTATCGGAATATGTTGGCAATAAGGATATTAAAAACAAACTCAACACGCGTGTAACCATGATGGAAGGTTACGGCATTGAGCCTAAAACTTTCAATAATTTCTTGTATAGTCCTGAAAGCAAGTTTGTTCAACAAACCGTAGGAAAATACATTTTGCAAACCGATGAACGTGGTTCTAACCTTGAAATAACAGCCGATTATTATCATAGAAACTATCATTTGAAGCAAAACCAATATGTAAACGATGGGCTAAAGGCAGAAACCAAAACGCACGAACGCACCAATATGTACAGCATTGCACCAAAACTAACACAACGCTTCCAAAACGGAAAAGAACTGAAAACGGGTGCAAGCTATCAATACATTCATTACAACGATGCCACAGAAAGCCTTCAAAACAAGGTGGGCGCACAAAAAACATACGCTTACGCCAATCTTTCGGGACGCATAAAGAAGATGATGTATGGCGTAGGACTTACCTTACAATACAACCGAATGGACGTTCGTACAAACGGAACACAGACCATTGTAGACAACACTTACCTTTGTCCGCAAGCCAATCTTGCATGGGCTATCAATCCGAAGCGAGGAACAATGCTGAATTTCATGTATCAACACAACGTAGCCGAAATGCCTTACAGCATTGTAAACAGCTATAAAAACTTTGAGAACCCACAACATTACACCACAGGAAATCCCTCTTTGCGCACACCTACCGACCACCAATTCATGGCACGCTTTGCCTTTAATCGCCATTTATCGTTTATGTTTATGTATGACAGAGTAGCCGATGTCATTTATTATCAACATGGCATAGATGCCAACGACCCTTCCATAACATGGGCAAAGCCAGCCAATGCAAAATATGAACGCATGATGGGCGCACAAGTGGAATACACTTGCAAACCTACAAAGTGGTGGCAAACAAAAGTGCAAGCCGCTGCGCTACAAGATAAGTTTGCCACAGCAGAGAAAACCATTACGGGAAAATGGGGAGGAAAGTTTTGGTGGAACAACAATTTCAATTTCTCTGAAACCTTTGGAGGCTCGCTCAACGGCTATTGGGAAACAGCGATGACCTTCGAAAACCATGCATTCCGCCCAGTAGGCAACCTCAATGCTTCGCTTTGGAAAACGCTTTTCAACGACAAGTTGCGCCTTTCTATGGAATCGACGCTTTGCGGACGTGGACGCAAAAATACCATTTACGGCGATGGTTTCACTTCATACTACCACAATGCAACCCACCCTACCTCATTTACCTTTACTGCAAAATGGTATTTCTCAGGAGGAAAGAAAGTAAAACAACGCCACGAAGCTGAAAGTATACAGGAGTATAAGAAAATCGAAGAAAGAAAATAAAGTGAAGTATTGAAAAGTTTTTCGCTCCAACACCTTCACTTAAATGCCAAGCATTTACACTTCATTGCTTTAAAAGCTATTGCTGCTTATTTTAAAAGAGCCTATTTGGGAGTTCCAAATAGGCTCTTTTGTCTCGCAAAACAGCATGTTTTACAACACACGGTTGTTTTTAATAAATGCGTACTTCGGATATAACGAACGAACCAACATGGTCGTTTAAACGCTTAACCAATTGGGTACGCATCATGGATAGTTCTTGGCGGAGGGCAGGACTACTTATTTTCACAAACAATGTTTGGTTACGAATTGCTTTTTCTTGCGTATAGCGTGTAATGGTTGGTCCCATTATTTCGTCCCACCCGTCTATGATGCGTTTCTGAAGTAAAGGCGATTCAAAGCCCCCTTCACGCAAAACTTTTCCTAAAACTTCGGTTAATGGTTTTACTTTTCGTCTAAACATAGTTCATGCCCCTTTCTATTATTTCTCCATTCTCTACTGCAAAGAGTTTGTAGTCAAAATTGCTACTGCTCAATATTTTATCTAAATGGTCGCGGTTGGTGTCGGTAATGAATATTTGTCCGAAGCTATCGCCAGCCACTAATTTAACAATCTGTTCCACACGGTCGGCATCTAATTTGTCGAAAATATCATCGAGCAGCAAGAGCGGTGTCCTATTGCCAGCTGTTTGTTTTAGGAAATTAAACTGCGCCAACTTCAAAGCCAAAACGAAAGTCTTGTTTTGTCCTTGGCTGCCTTCACGTTTCATCGGGAAACCGCCCAGCGTCATGAGCAAATCGTCTTTATGAATGCCATGCAAAGAATAGCCCATGATGCGGTCTTTTGCCCTATCACGCTGTATGACATCTAACAAATCGCCTCGTTGTCCGTGCGAAATGTACTCCAAAGAAACTTGCTCTCGGTTTTGCGAAATGGCTTGATAAATCTCTTGAAAGACAGGTACGAGCTGCTCAACGAAGGCTGCACGCTTCTTGTAAATCTCTGTACCATATTCTGCCATCTGCATTTCTAAGAGTTCCAACAAGGTTGTGTCGGGTTCTTCCTCCTGCTTCAACAAACTATTACGTTGTTGCAAGGCTTTATTGTAGCGCAATAATGTTTCAATATAAGGGCGGTCGTATTGTGAAATCACTACGTCCATTAGCTTTCTTCGCTCCTCGCTTCCGCCTTCAATGAGCGAAATATCGGACGGAGAAACAAAGATAAGTGGTAGCAAACCGATGTGTTCCGATAGTTTTTTATATGCTTTTCGATTGCGTTTAAAATGCTTTTTCGTGCCACGCTTCATGCCACATGTCACTTGTTCAATCTCTTCGGAATCCATTGTATAGTCGCCTTCCAATACAAAAAAGTCGCTCTCGTGGCACATCACTTCCGAATCTTTTGGATTAAAGGCACTCTTACAAAAAGAAAGGTAATAAACGGCATCGAGCAGATTGGTCTTCCCTACTCCATTATGACCTATAAAACAATTCAATTTAGCCGACAAATTGAGTGTTGCCGCCTGAATATTTTTATAATTGATGATTGAAAGTTTGTCTAATCGCATATCAGCATTTCAAAATTTCCCTACAAATGGGCATACAAAGATAGAGAATAAAATCCATATCCGCAAGGTTACAGCTTGTTGTTCGCTTAAAAACAAGGAACTAAACGCAATGAAAGGAGTTATCTAAGCCTTTGATAACTCCTTTCATTCTTTAATGTAATGGGGAAAATCTTAACACCCTGTGCCGTCAATGTTGCACGAAGGAGTATCGTCGCCTGGTGCTTGCAAGCCTGCTTCAATAGGATTGAGCGTTACAATGCCGTCCTCCAATACAAAACAAGGTATGCCTGCATAGCCTTTTTCGCGTGCATCAGCAAAAACATCGTTGTTATCGCGCAAGCGTAGAAACTCTTTCAAATAGCGTACATGGTCGCCAATATCGATTACTTCGTAGCGATTGTTTCCCTTCACTTGCTCGTCTACTGCCACACAATCGGGGCAAGTCTTCATTCCATAAATCTTAATCATAGCGAAACGAATATTTAATGATTACATATTCTTGTGCTATCTACCGTGAAAGCGTCTTCATTTGAAGGCTTAAACTTGTTGCGTGCGGCTAAGAAATCTACTAATTCTTCGGCTGTCATGCCTTCTGCCGAACAAGTATGGAAGCGTTCTTCTGCTCCAAACTTTTCGATAATTGCTTTCACTAAACTTTCTTTTGTTGTATAGCTGTTGCCCTCCATCATGTGGAGAACCTCGTGTCCGTGTGCCATTCTTCTTTATCCTTTCTGTTTTTTAATTGTTATTAATCGTGGGCAAAGGTAAGTTTTCTTCCCCACAATCATGGTAACAAATGTTACACTTCCTCTTCTTTTAACTTACTTTTCAATTCTTCAACGCTCCATAATACCCCAACGAAGTCTTTTAAGCGCAACAGTTTGCGCTTAAAAGGTACTTCTAAATCACCTATTTTATGTAACTTTGTAAAAGAAACAAGTACAATCAAAACGAAAGGGTTATCATTATGCTAAAAAACTTACGCAGCTATAAAAAATTATTCTTACCTTTGCATAATATATAGCGGCACTCGGCAATATGTAAGGGCATTCAGCAAGTCGGTGTAGGGGCGGAATTTTATTCCGTTCCACATACAAAGAATCACTTTTATGCTTGTTAGGAACGTGAAACGAATTGTTGAGCTTGCAAAACACGCCCTACAACATTAGAAAACAATAGAAAAGAATGGCAATAAAAGCAATATTTTTCGATATTGACGGAACATTAGTATCGTTTGAGACACACGAAATTCCGCAATCAACTATCGAAGCAATTCAGGAAGCAAAACACAAAGGCGTTAAAATATTCATAGCAACGGGGCGACCTGTAGCACTCATCAATAATATTAAGGCAGTTGAACATTTGGTGGACGGATACATCACGTTCAATGGAGCGTATTGTTTCGTGGGCAAAAGAGATTTAATGCTCAACGCAATCCCACAAACTGATGTTGAAACCATGCTCAAAGACGCTAAAAAACGCGACTACTGCGTGCTGGTTTGTGGAAAAAAAGAAGTGATTATCTACAACTATAAAAAGATTTTCACCGACATTTTTGTGAAGGCATTGGGAGTAAACAACATCAACGAAACACGAACCATAGACGATTTGCAAGGACAACCCATTCTACAGCTTACCCCTTTCTTTAGCGAAGCCGAAGAAAACAAAATTATGCCCGATATGCCAAACACCATTTCTGCACGTTGGCACCCTGAATTTACTGATATTACAGTGAAAGGTGCCAACAAAGGAAATGCTTTAAAGACGGTTGCCAAGCAGTTAGGACTCTGTCTTGAGGAATGTATGGCCATTGGCGACGGCGGCAACGACCTTACTATCTTAAAAGCAGCAGGCATTGGCGTAGCAATGGGCAACGCTACTGACGAAGTGAAAGCCGCAGCCGACTATGTTACAACATCGGTCGATGAAGACGGAATAAAGCTCGCTATGAAACACTTCGGCATTATTTAAATCGTAGAAAACAACATATTAAAAGAAAACAAACATTGGAAACAACAAACATAGAAAGCAAACAAGAAAAGAAAGTACGCTTTGTTGTGCTTTTTACACTATGTATTATAATGGTGGAAGTATGCGCTGGACTCCTTTCTAAATCTATGGCATTGCTCGCAGACGCCATTCACTTGGGTTCACACATTCTCATTTTAGGCGTAAACTGGTCGGCTTACATCTTGGTACGCCACTTGAAAAATAAACATTCCGACAAATATGACTCCAATAAAATATTGAGTCTATCGGCTTTTACAAGTGGTATCTTCCTTTTAGCAACCGCCGTATTCATTGCCGTTGAAGCCTTTGAACGCATCAATGAGAACAGTGGGCATATCACCAACCATAAATTTGCTATCATAACCGCTATTGCTGGACTTTTAGCCAACTTCATTTGTGTCTACGTTATGCGCAATCATGAGGGCGAAGGCGACTTAAATAGCCGTGCTGTCTACTTGCATTTGCTATCCGATATATTAGCAAAATCAGGCATTATCGTTGGTATTGTCTGTGCCTTGTTATGGAATATTTTATGGATAGACGCTGCCGTTGCTATCGTTTCGGCAATCATCGCAGCCCATTGGGCGAAGAATTTGTTGTTAGACACGGGACGTTCATTAACCCAAAAGAATTAAATTAAAAATCAATAAAGAATCAATTAAACACTTATGGCTACAAAAATAAACATTAAAACAACCGAAGGCGACATCATTGTTGCCCTATACGATGAAACTCCAAAGCACCGCGATAACTTCATTAAGTTGGCTAAGGAGGGATATTTCGATGGAACACTCTTCCACAGAGTAATTAAAGACTTCATGATACAAGGCGGCGACCCAGATAGTAAGGACGCTCCAAAGGGGAAAATGCTCGGAACAGGTGGTCCCGACTATACCATTCCAGCCGAATTTGTTTATCCCAAACGCTATCATAAGCGAGGAGCATTGAGCGCAGCACGCACAGGCGACGAGGTTAATCCTGAGCGCGAAAGCAGCGGAAGTCAATTCTATATTGTTTGGGGAAAAACTTTCAACAAGGGAGAACTCAAACAAATGGAAAAACAAATGACCATGCAACAAGAGCAAACCACCTTTGACGCATTAGTAAAGCAGCATCATGACGAAATAATGACCCTTCGCCGCAACCGAGACCGTGCTGGATTACAAGCCTTGCAAGACCAAATCATTGAAAAAACAAAACGTATCTGCAAAGAAAAGGGTAAACCACAATTCACAGAAGAGCAAGTGGAAACCTACACAACCATTGGTGGCACCCCATTTTTAGACAACCAATACACCGTATTTGGGGAAGTTTTAGAAGGACTTGACGTAGTAGAAAAGATTCAAAACACAGCAACCGAACGTGGAGACCGCCCGAAAAACGACATTAGTATGACCATTGAAGTAATGGAATAAAAGCAAACAGAAAGGGAAAAGATATGACAGGAACAGCATTTGGACTCTTAATCCCGCTCTTAGGAACGGTCTTAGGGTCGGCATTTGTATTCTTTATGAAGAATGAAATGCCTGCTCGCCTACAAAAAGCCTTATTAGGTTTTGCATCAGGTGTCATGGTAGCAGCCTCCATTTGGTCGCTCATCATTCCCTCAATGGAAATGTGGGCAGACCAAGGCAGGCTGCGCATCATACCAGCCTTAGTAGGATTCTTAGCAGGAATTGCTTTTTTGCTTCTAATCGACTATATTACGCCTCACTTACACATGGGCAGTAGCAAGCCAGAAGGACCACGAACAAAGCTCAGTCGTACCGCTATGCTCACCTTTGCCGTAACCATTCACAACCTCCCCGAGGGCATGGCAGTCGGCGTAGTCTTGGCTGGTGCAATGCAAGCAAGCACTTCCATTTCGACAGCAGGTGCTATGGCAATGGCGTTGGGTATTGCTATTCAGAACATTCCAGAGGGTGCTATCATCTCAATGCCAATGAAAGAAGCAGGCAATTCACGTTTAAAATCGTTCATCATAGGCGCATTAAGTGGTGTGGTAGAACCCATTGGGGCTATCTTGGTTATACTTTTAGCAAGCGCCATTACCCCAACTCTCCCCTATTTGCTCAGTTTTGCCGCTGGTGCAATGTTTTATGTAGTAGTAGAAGAACTTATTCCAGAAGCTTCAGAGGGCGAGCATTCCAATCTTTCTACCATTGGATTTGCCATTGGATTTGCCGTTATGATGACCTTGGATGTTGTCTTAGGATAAAAAAATAAAAACATTTTAGAGCGAAGAAATATCTACTAACATTCTCATTATTAGCGCATAACATAATAAAAGACATCTTTTTTTATGTTATGCGCTAATCTTTTTTAAGAAAATTTTTAGTAGAAATATTTGGAGAATATTAGAAAACTTATTAACTTTGCATCAGTTTTTTTAGTGGTTAATTTAGTTTTAGTATTGGAACCTTGGTTGATGTGATATCAGTCAAGGCTTTTTTTTGTCCAAAAATTAGGTATCCGAAGCCACAAAATAAGCAAAATCCAAATTTTCAGACACAGATTGAAATAAGAGAGAAGTTGATTGGGTACAGAAAAAGAAAAGGCTGACTTCACAGCCAGCCTTAATCCTATACAAAAACATTATGAAATAATTTTATTTCGCGAACAAGATTTATATCTTTAATATATATGTGGTTTTATCAATTCCTTACTTTTACACTTTTTATTGTAGCTGCTTGCACGAGCGACACTTACGTTCGCAATAACGTTCACACTGAACACGAATGTCGTAACCGAGCATAGCACCCAATATAAAATCTTCCTCTGGTGTTAATTTGTTGAGAGGTTTTGTAACAAAAAGTTGGATAGCGTCCAAACATTCCTTGCGTCCGAAAAACAAATTCAAACTGCTATTGCCTACGGGCTGTATAATATAAGGTATGTTTTGATTTTGAAGGCGTGTTCTTACAAAGTCTTCATACTTCTTATTGAAGGTATAAAGCACCATTTGGCGAACCCCTTTTTTGAACTCATAGATATGGTTCATCAAAACTTTCATATCATTTGCCATATCAAGCATATCGTGTTCTGTACGCTATCTTTCTATTTTATTACAAAGAAGGTTTTATACCTTCCAACCAAGCATCAATTCGTCCCTCAGTAAGGTCGTCTTCATTAACATTATCCAAGGCAAGACCTACAAAGTTACCGTCTACAACAGCTTCGCTATCATCGTAAGTGTAACCCTCGGTTGATACACCTGGTAAGATATTTGCACCTTCGCAAGCATCATAAATTTCTTTCATTGCACTGCAAAAAGTATCAGAATACGATTCGCTATCACCACAACCAAACAAAGCTACTGTCTTTCCTGATAAATCGGCACTCTTCAAAACGTTTACTGCATCGTACCAATCGTCTTGCAATTCGCCTGCTCCCCATGTTGAAGTTCCAAGGATAAGATTATCGAAATTGGCGATAGTATCTTCACTGAAATCAGATGCGTTCATTGAATCTACACCTAATTTGTTAGCAATTGTTGCTGCGATGTCTTCGCAGATACCAGTTGATGAACCATAAACTACAATTGTACTCTTCATATTTGTATTGATGTTTTGTTACTGTTTAATTATTTTCAGTTGCAAAGATAGATAGTTTCTAACTTTTGTGCAATACCTAAAAATGGTGGTTTTAGCAAAATACCTATTTGTAGGTAGATACTTTTTAATCGGAAGCAACTCTGTTTTTCATTTTGTAGCCTTTATATAATAAGGTGAAAATGTTATTTAAAAATATGATAAATATGAAAATAGTAGTTTAATATTTCTATTTATCTCCTATAAGTAGATAATTTTTCTTCCCTATAAAATGAAAACATAACTTTTATAATACCCATAAATAAGCAAATTTGCACTCCCCTCCTAACAGAGGGGTTGGGAGAGGCTTTCGATTTTACCCGATTTTTGACCAATTTGTATCTGTCTGAAAATCAATACATTACAAAACCATTTTCAATACCTATTATTTCTCATTTCAAAACAATAGGTTTTGAAGCTCAAAAGAGCCTATTTTGAACACTAAAACAAGCTCTTTTAAAAATGAGAAAAATAGCCATTGTTCCATTTTTCCTCTAATTTTGAGCGTAAAAGAAAGACAACGAAATCAAAAAGTATTTGAATAGAAGATTTACAAATGATGTTTTGCAAATAAATCCAATATTTTTCAGCTATTAAAGAAAATATTCGTACTTTTGCAAAGATTCAGAAAAACTGAAAAATCATGATACACAAGTCAGATTTTCTTGTCATAGGAGGCGGTGTTGCTGGTATGAGTTATGCGCTTCGTGTGGCAAATAGTGGAAAAGGCAATGTTGTTTTGGTTTGCAAAACAACGCTTGACGAGGCTAACACAACGAAAGCACAAGGTGGAATTGCTTCGGTTACGAACTTAAAAGTCGATAATTTTGACAAGCACATAGCCGATACAATGATAGCAGGCGACTATATTTCTGACCCTAAAGCCGTAGAAAATGTAGTTCGCAATGCGCCAGAAGCCATTCAAGACCTTGTTAATTGGGGGGTAAACTTCGATAAAAAAACCGATGGCAGCTATGACTTACACCGTGAGGGAGGTCATAGCGAATTTAGAATTTTACACCATGCCGACGATACAGGCAACGAAATTCAACGTGGATTAATGGAGGCAGTGCGCCAAAACGAGCATATCACCATACTTGAAAACCACTATGCCGTTGAAATCATTACGCAACACCATTTAGGTGTAGAGGTTACACGCCGCACACCCAATATAGAATGTTACGGAGCTTACATTTTAAATCCCGCAACACAAAAGATTGACACTTATTTAAGTAAGGTTACACTCATGGCAACAGGCGGTTGTGGGGCAGTTTATGCCACCACTTCCAACCCTAGCATTGCCACAGGCGACGGCATTGCAATGGTTTATAGAGCCAAAGGCGAAGTGGAACACATGGAGTTTGTGCAGTTCCACCCTACTGTTTTATATAATCCGAAAGAAACACGCCCCGCATTTTTAATCACCGAAGCCATGCGTGGCTATGGTGGAATATTGCGTTTGCCCAACGGAGAAGAGTTCATGCAAAGATACGATGAACGCCTTTCGCTTGCACCACGCGACATCGTTGCAAGGGCAATTGACCATGAAATGAAGATACATGGACTGGCTCACGTTTGCTTAGATGTAACCTATAAAGATGCAGAAGAAACCAAAAAACATTTCCCTCACATCTATGAGAAATGTTTAAGTTTGGGCATTGACATCACAAAAGAATATATCCCCGTTTGCCCAAGTGCGCATTATATGTGTGGAGGCATTAAAGTTGGACTCAATGGAGAGAGTTCTATCAAGCGACTTTATGCCGTTGGCGAATGTGCTTGCACAGGTCTTCATGGTGGCAATCGATTGGCAAGTAACTCCCTTGTAGAGGCTGTAGTCTATGCAAAGGCTGCTGCTGAGCATTCCATTGAAGTGTGCCAAGGCTACGAGTTAAACCCTAATGTTCCCGAATGGGACGACGCTGGCACATTATCGAACGAGGAACGTGTGTTGATTACGCAAAGTATGAAAGAAGTTGGCGAAATAATGAGTAACTATGTGGGCATTGTTCGCAGCAATTTGCGCTTGAAACGTGCATGGAATCGATTGGATTTATTGTATGAAGAAACCGAAAAACTCTTTAAACAAGTAAAGGCTACGAAGGATATTTGTGAACTAAGAAACATGATAAACGTTGCTTATCTCATTACAAGACAGGCAATAGAACGAAAGGAAAGCCGTGGTTTGCATTACACAATTTCTTATCCATTACACGCAAACGACTAAGAAAAAAAAGTAATTATCTAAGATATTTAAAAACATTATAACAACATGATTGATAAAAAATGGAGCGAACAGGGATTTATAGACGAGCCTACCCCTGCCAATACTGACATTAAAGCTGAAATAAAGCGTATGTGTAAAGAGAAGAATGCAGTCATTATGGCGCATTATTACGCCGATGCAGAAGTGCAAGATTTAGCTGATTTTGTTGGCGATAGTTTGGCTTTGGCACAAAAAGCAGCCACAACCGATGCTGATATTATTATTATGTGCGGTGTTCATTTCATGGGTGAAACCAACAAAATACTTTGTCCTGAAAAGAAAATCATTGTGCCTGACCTCAATGCTTCATGCTCTTTGGCAGAAAGTTGTCCTACCGATGCGTTCGAAAAATTTGTCAAAGCTCACCCCAATCATACTGTTATCAGTTATGTGAATACGACAGCAGCTATAAAATCGCTTACCGATGTGGTGGTAACGAGTAGCAATGCTTGTCAAATCGTAGAATCATTCCCTAAAGATACAAAGATTATTTTCGGTCCAGACAAGAACCTTGGTGGTTACATCAACCGCATAACAGGGCGCAATATGTTGCTTTGGGACGGCGGTTGCCATGTTCATGAACGTTTTTCTGTGGAAGGTATCAAGCAATTAAAGCAACAACACCCTAACGCAAAGGTATTGGTTCACCCTGAATGTAGAGAGGAAGTGGCTGAAATAGCCGACAAAGTGGGTAGCACAGCGGCCTTGTTGAAGTTCAGTATCAATGACGATGCTAACGAATTTATTGTGGTTACGGAAGTGGGAATCTTACACGAAATGCAAAAATCTGCCCCACAAAAGACTTTTATTCCTGCACCTGCAGAGGATATTGAAAGTGGCTGTAACGAATGTAACTACATGAAACTCATTACAATGCGCAAACTTTACAACTGCATTAAACACGAATGGCCTACTATTGAGGTAGACTCTGAGATTGCAGAGAAGGCTGTGCGACCAATTAACAGAATGCTTGAAATTTCAAAACAATTAGGTTTATAAATTAAAGCGTACATTTCCCACCACTTATTCATAAAGAAAATGTTACAAGTAGACGAATTAAACGCAAAATTAATCGACCTTGCCTTTAGCGAAGATATTGGCGACGGCGACCATACCACACTTTGTTGCATTCCAAAAGATGCAATGGGCGAAAGCAAACTATTGATAAAGCAAGACGGAATCTTTGCTGGTGTAGAAATAGCCAAACAAGTTTTCAAAAAGTTCGACCCTGAATTGCAGGTTGAAGTATATATAAAAGATGGCGAAAAGGTAAAGGCTGGCGACATCGTGATGAGTGTAAAAGGACGTGAACAAAGCCTTTTGCAAACTGAACGCCTTATGCTGAACATTTTGCAACGCATGAGTGGAATTGCAACAATGACCCATAAATACCAACAAGCACTGATAGATGCTGGCACGAAAACACGAGTTTTAGACACACGAAAGACCACTCCTGGTATGCGAATGTTGGAAAAAGAAGCGGTAAAGATTGGTGGTGGCATGAATCATCGTATTGGTTTATTCGATATGATACTCCTTAAAGACAATCATATTGACTTCTGTGGCGGTGTGCATAACGCTATTTCACGAGCAAAAGCCTATTGCAAAGAACACGGAAAGGACTTAAAAATAGAATGTGAAGTGCGTGATTTTAAGGAATTAGATGAGGCTTTAGCAGAAGGTTGCGACCGTATTATGTTCGATAACTTTACGCCTGAAGACACACGCAAGGCGATTGAAATCGTTAATGGACGCTGCGAAACTGAATCAAGTGGCGGAATTACCTTCGAAACGATGATTCCTTATGCCAAAGCAGGAGTCGATTTTATTTCTTTTGGCGCACTTACTCACAGCGTTAAAGGCTTGGATATGAGCTTTAAAGCAGCTGGAAGCGATAAACTTATCATTAAATAAAGCCCCATAACGGCGAAATCTTTTAACGACACACGGCGAACTGTTCTAACGATTCGCCACGAATTTCCACAAAGGTTCGCCATGAGGCATAAAAAGCCCCATTAAGGATAGAGAAAATTGCTACCTTAATGGAGCTTTTTCGTTGCTCTGCCCTATCGTTTTATGAACTTTTTATGGTTGCGAATGTAGATACCACAAGGCAAAAGATTTTCGTTTATACCTGCAAAACGACCATCTAAATAATAAATCTTATTATCGTTGTGCAACGTTAGCGTGTCTTCCACCTGTTCAATTCCTGCTGCTGCTTTCTTCAAAACTTCCTTTAAACCCTCGTAAACATCAATTTGTCCGTAGCCATAAAGATTGTTCGGATAAGAAAGCGAAGCGTCATAATGCGTGCAAGTCTTACTAAACACATCGAAACAATCCTCTGGTGTTAGCCGTGGATAGGCTTGAAGCCAAAGAGCAATGGCTCCTGCAATGATAGGCGACGACATTGAAGTGCCCCCATTGCTGTTCCAAGCATAGGTTTTACCATTGAAAGGGAAGTGTTTTACATCAGAACCCAGCTCGCCAACGTTGTCGGGATTGTTGATAAAGAAACTACTATAAGCCGAAATTATGTTTTGTCCAGGAGCCATAACATCAGGTTTCGTACGCCCATCAAGGGTTGGTCCTACACTCGAAAACGATGTTCTACGTCCGTCAGTACCTTTATTATAGTCTTTCCATACACCTAAATAATTGTAAAAGCCACGCCTATAAGCCGTTGCACCCACCGAAATAACACGTCTTGCACTCGAAGGCGAGTGAACACTGTGGCTATTATCGCCTGCTTTAAGTTGCGGATTCAACTCATTAGGCAACAAATATCCACTCAATCGGTAAAGGTTTATGGTTGCATCTACACCCACTATCTCCAACGAAAGCGGCACATTGTGCCCCAAATCGGGCTTGCTTATAAGCATAATATCGTATGCCATTTCATTCGAATTGTAGCTTGAACGATAAGCCAACATACGATAAATGTATTTCTGTTTGCCTATTACGATAGAATCTTCCAACAAAAAATCCTTGCTTTCTACTATCTTTTGCGTTGGAATTTCAAAGAAAAATGGATTTGTTCTGTCAGCATAAACCGCAAAACGGAACGTAAAAGGTAGGTCGCTTTTCAGTGTAAACGAAGCCCTTTCTTTACCTCCTAAAACGAAAGCCCCACTACTTTCCACACCTTTGGGTTTGTTAATGTAGTTCACCCAATCGGCACTATTACCTGCCGAAGCCACAATGATATGTCCAGGTCCCACCAATTTGTCAAGCATCTCATAATAAAGTTGGTCGTAACCTTGGAAATCCTCGTGTCCGCCTTCACTAAAATTAATGACACAAGGCTTGTTTTGACGGTCGGCATAGTCGAAAATATACTTAAAACCGAGCGCATCAGTAGCGTAAGTGTACTTGTAATAATTCTTTTTATCAATCAATTGTATGTTACTACCTACGGCATTTGCCACCATAACAATGTCCGATTCATAAGCCATACCACGATAAGGAGTCACTTTCGCATCGCCTTCTGCCCCACTTCCTGCTGCTATTCCTGCCGTATGTGTACCATGTGTTTCTATCAAACCATCGAAAGAACGTCCTATTTTCATCAACTCTTGCTGGCTATGATAGTCGCGACCAACAGGCAAACTCGTATTCAACGTGTCGGTAGAAAGTTGGTCCCACAAGGCTTTTATGCGGTATTCGCTCATATCAGCACTGTAAAACGTAGGGTGAGTAAGGTCGAAACCAACATCTTGAACCCCCACTACAACGCCTTTACCCGTATATTTTTGCGGTAATTGACGTCCCTCGTAAACCTGTAAAGCATTGATAAACTGCTTGGTAGTATCCATTTGCACCTCATTAGACCTGCCCGCTTCTATGCGCAAAACATTCTGTTGATTGGAAAGAGCAGCAATTTTATCCAACGGAATAGAGAGAATGTAAACATTTCCCACCTTTGCCAACACTTCACACCCAAAGTTTTGAATGGTTTTTTCAGCGTCATTGCTAAATTTAGCAAAGGCTGTCAACGTTCTATTTTCGGGATTTCGGGTGATAGAAGGTGCTTTCCTTGTTTCTACAATTACCTCCGTAACCGCTTCACGCACCAACGGAGAGAGCTTTAAATAGTTAGGTCGCTGGGCATAAACACCCACTACAAGCAACAAAAGCAACTGTAATAATATGATTTTTTTCATCATTTCTTCTTCAATAATATTTGATTTATGACTACAAAGAAAAGGTTTTTTTTTGAATTAAGCAAATATTGACAATAATTCAAGTCTTCTTGCGTTTCCTTTGTGTATGAAACTATTCTCAAAAGCAAAGAAAGATAGTTGTAAAAGTAACCCTTCACAATTAAATTAAGTATATGAAAAAAGCCAGTTGGCATAAACATCATAAATGGTTCGGAATAGTATTGAGCTTTTTCCTCATCATGTTCTGCCTTTCAGGCATCGTGTTAAACCACCCAATACTGTTCGATTCAGTGAACATTAGTAGAACTCATTTGCCCCAAACCTACCGCTATGAAGCTTGGAACAATGGACTTTTAAGAGGTACAATTGCCTGGAACAATAAAATTCTAATCTATGGCAACAATGGTATTTGGCTAACTGACTCTACAAAGAAGAGTATTAAGAATTTCAATCAAGGTCTTCCGCAAGGTGTAGACCATCGGAATATTCGGGCAATGTGCCTCACTCCTTCGGGAAAGCTGTTTGCTGTAGGGCAATACGGACTTTATTTGTTAGGCGCAAACAACGTTTGGCACGAAATAAACTTAGATAAAAGTGAGGGCGAACGTTTAGTAGATATTACTCAAAAGGACGGAAAACTCGTGGTAGCAAGTAGGTCGAACCTATTTTTAGCCACAAAACCCTATCATAAATTTGAAAAAATAACCTTGCAACCAGCCAACAACGATGACCATAAAGTCTCACTTTTCAGAACAATATGGTTGCTTCATAGTGGCGAACTCTTTGGAATTGTTGGCAAAATCGTTGTTGATTGCATAGCCATCGTGCTTCTTTTATTAACTTTTACAGGTCTTTTCTATTGGTTTGCACCACATTTAGGCAAGAAATACATGCGGTTAGCACAACACACCTTCATACCTTTGCACAACAAAATAGGAATATGGAGTATCGGTTTCACCTTGTTTCTTTGTCTGACAGGTTGGTTTCTACGTCCACCAGGCTTAATAGCAATTGCATCGGGGCGCATTGCTGCATTGCCTTTCACGACAATGGACAATCCCAATCCATGGAACGACAACTTGCGAGGCATTAGATACGACAATGAAAAGGGCGATTGGCTCCTTTCAACAGCAAATGGTTTCTACGCCATGAAGTCGCTTTCCGACCAGCCCATAGCCGAAATTCATCAACCCAACGTGAGTGTTATGGGCATAAACGTTATGGAGCAAAGGACAAATGGAGAGTGGTTAATAGGTTCGTTCAGTGGACTTTACGTTTGGAAAAGAGCAAATGGAAACATCAAAGACTATTTTACAAATAGAAAACCTGCGCCTATCAAAGGAATACCGATAAGCGAACACGCTATAAGCGGATATGCTAAAGATTTTGAAACAAACAATGGAGCAGTTGATTACTATAAAGGAACAAACGCTATCGCTATGCCTAACGGAATGAAAGCCTTACCTATGTCGCTTAGAAATGTTTGCGTGGAAGTGCATACAGGTCGCATTTACACATTCTTAGGCATGGGAACAATCTTCTATATCAGCATCATGGGATTGGCTTTGGCTTGGTGTTTGTGGTCGGGGTGGAAAGTTAGAAGAAGAAAACGCAAATCAAGAAAGGATAAATTACACAGCCTTTGCTGACAAAGGGAATATGTATAGAAAAATATTTTATACGAATCAAAAGCGTATCATGAAATTTGAGTAAATCATTTGAAGTCAAATAAAATATAAAAGAGCCTATTTTGGAGTCCAAAATAGGCACTTTTGAGGCTCAAAATAGGCACTTTTGATGTTCAAAACAATAGGTTTTGTATTTTCAGAAAAAACTTTAGTAGCTTATACTATAATGTGAACAGGTTGAAATTTGCGAGTTTCATATTATTATTGTACTTTTGTAGCCTACAAGATAAATTAAAAAAGAAGAATTTAAAGTAATGAAAGCATTTGTATTCCCAGGTCAGGGTTCACAGTTTGTTGGTATGGGCAAAGACCTATACGACACCAACCCTTTAGCAAAAGAATTGTTTGATAAAGCTGATACCATTCTTGGTTTCAAAATAACAGATATTATGTTTGCAGGAACAGACGAACAGTTGAAGCAAACGAATGTTACTCAACCTGCAGTTTTCCTTCATAGTGTAATTTCAGCACTCTGCTTAGGCGATGAATTTAAACCTGAAATGGTTGCAGGACACTCCCTTGGTGAGTTCTCTGCATTAGTAGCAGCTGGCGCATTGTCGTTTGAAGATGGTTTGAAACTCGTTGCTTTGCGTGCGAATTGCATGCAAAAGGCTTGCGAATTAAACCCTGGCACAATGGCTGCAATCATTGGTGTAGCCGATGAAAAAGTAGTTGAAATTTGCGAACAAGTAACAAACGAAGGCAAAATGGTTGTTGCTGCCAACTTCAATTGCCCTGGTCAGTTGGTTATTTCAGGTTCAAAAGAAGGTATCGATGCCGCTTGTGAATTGTTGAAAGCTGCTGGTGCAAAGCGTGCATTGCCTTTGAAAGTGGGCGGAGCATTCCACTCTCCATTCATGCAATCGGCAAAAGATGAGTTGCAAGCAGGTATCGAAGCTACCAATATTGCTGCTCCTAAATGTGCAGTTTACCAGAATGTTGATGCTAAACCACATACTGACCCAGCAGAAATTAAGGCAAACCTCATTGCACAGCTTACTTCAAGTGTTCGTTGGACAGAAAGTGTGCAGAACATGATAGCCGATGGTGCAACAGAATTTGTAGAATGTGGTCCAGGAAAGGCTTTGCAAGGCATGATAGGAAGAATAGATAAGGGCGTAAACGCTCATGGTGTAGAATAATTTTCTGATATTTACAGACGTAATAAGGTAAATTTTCTACCTCAATAATTTTCATGTAGGGACACAAACCCCTGTATTTCTACTGATTATACTCGGCAGCGAGATAATCAAAATGCCCGCAAGGTTAGAAGGAAGTACTGGGTATTGTGTCCTTTTTTATTTGATAAAATGGGGGCTAACCCATAATTTAAGCTCATAATATTGCGGTGGTAATTGTTAGAACCACCTTAAAGATAAATCCAAGCTAATGAAATTAGTAATATATCAAGTATTTACACGCATTTTTGGCAACAAGAATACCCATAGAAAACCGCATGGTAAGCTTGCTGAAAATGGTGTTGGAAAGATGAACGATTTTGATTTGGCAACATTAAATCAAATCAAATCCCTCGGTGCAAATACAATTTGGTACACGGGAATCCTACGCCATGCTACTTGCACTGACTACAGTTCGTTCGGTATTCCACGCCAAACGCCTCGTGTGGTAAAAGGTTTGGCAGGTTCGCCCTATGCTATTACCGATTATTACGATATTGACCCCGATATTGCGGAGAACGTTTCGGAACGTATGAACGAGTTTACAGACTTGGTAAAACGCACGCATAAGGTTGGATTAAAGGTGATTATCGATTTTGTTCCAAACCATGTAGCACGCGAATATAAAAGTATTTGCAAGCCAAAAGGTGTAAAAGATTTGGGTGAAACCGATGATACGAAAAAGCATTTTGATGCGAATAATAACTTTTATTATTGCCCGAATGAAGCGTTAGATACCTCTGCTATCCCGCAACCTTATGGTTTTACCGATTCGGAATACATAGAAACAGTGGCAAGATGCACTGGGAATGATAAATTTGACGCACATCCTCAAGCCAACGATTGGTACGAAACAGTCAAACTGAACTATGGTATTGACTATTGTGATTGGGGCGGAAGAAGTACGCACTATATGCCAATTCCCGATACTTGGCACAAAATGACTGATATATTGTTATTCTGGGCAGAGAAAGGAGTGGACGGTTTTCGATGCGATATGGCTGAAATGGTGCCACCAGAGTTTTGGAAATATGCCACCAAAAAGGTGAAAGCACAATTCCCAAACATTGTTTTCATAGGTGAAGTGTACGACCCTCAGCAATATAGAACTTACATTTCATCGGGCTTCAACTACCTTTACGACAAAGTTGGTATGTACGATTGTTTACGAGATGTAATGTGTAGCAATCGCCCAGCATATACTATTTCACAACAATGGCAGGCAACTGACGACATAAAAGACAATATGTTGTACTTTCTTGAGAACCATGACGAGCAACGTATAGCGTCCGATTTCTTTGCAAAAGATATGAAACGAGGCATTCCTGCAATGCTTGTTTCTGCACTATTGCAAACCAATCCTGTTATGATTTATGCTGGGCAAGAGTTTGGCGAAGAAGGTATGGACGAGGAAGGTTTCTCGGGTAAAGACGGAAGGACTACGATTTTCGATTATTGGTGTGTCGATTCAATTTATAAGGGTTATTATAATCGGACGAAATTGACTCAAGAACAGAAGCAATTGGAGCAGACTTACCAAGCTATTTTGCAGTGTTCAAACCAAGAAGAAGCTATTTCTAAAGGCAAAAGTTTCGACTTAATGTATGCCAATATGGGCAGTGATAAGATAGATAGTAACAAGATTTTTGCTTTCATTCGTAAGTATAAAGATTCTGTTTTGCTGGTTGTTGCAAACTTTTCTGATAGTGAAAAAGCAATAGAACTGAATGTTCCGCAACATGCTTTCGATTATCTTGAAATGAAAGAGCAAGAAGTTTTTGCGGAAGATTTGCTTAGTAAAGAAGAAATTTCAATTACTTTTAAAGCCGAAAAGCCTATCCCATTGACTGTAAAAGGTAATTATGGACGAATTTTAAAGTTAAAGTAATGGAGACAGATTATATCTTTAATGAGCATAATAAGGAGGAATTTCCACCTGCTCACACCGCAGAACATCTTTTAAACCAACTTATGGGGCGCATATTTGGGGCGGAAAGAAGCAACAATGCACACATTGAGCGAAAGAAAAGTAAGATGACTTTCCTCTTAGACCATAAGCCTTTGCGCAAAGAAGAAAAGGCTATTGAAGACGAAATGAACCGACTAATCGAGTTGGATATGCCGATAACTTACGAACTTGCCGACCGTAACGAATTGCCAGAGGGAGTATCTTTAGACCGATTACCCGAAGATGCAAGCGAAAAAATACGCCTTGTTCGTATCGGAGATTATGATGTTTGTCCTTGCATTGGCAAACATGTACGTTCAACAGCACAGATTGGACGTTTTGAAATGTTAGGAACGAATTGGGACGAGCATGCCCGTTCGTTTAGAATACGTTTTAAAGTAATTCCATAACCATTTAAAAGAAGATGAAAAAGCAAAGAACTGACGAGGAAATGATGTGGAAAAAGCTATCCTCAGAATATATTATTCAACGTCCATGGCTTACGGCTCGGTGCGACAAAGTGGAACTTCCGAACGGAACAGTACACGATGAATACTATGTTTTGGAATACCCTACATGGATAAACGTGGTAGCTGAAACCGAAGAAGGTATGCTTGTATTGGAACGACAATATCGTCATGGGCTGCAAATCGTATCGACTGAAACGTGTGCAGGGTGTGTCGAAGAGGGTGAAACACCCTTAGAAGCAGCAAAAAGAGAATTGGAAGAAGAAACAGGATATACTGGTGGAACGTGGGAAGAACTTATGGTGGTGTCGCCAAACCCAAGCATCATGAACAATTTATGCTATTGTTTCTTAGCCCGTGGAGTGCGTCTTACATCGCCAACTCATTTCGATAAGACAGAAGATATTGAGAGTTTCTTGCGAACCAAGCAGCAAACGTACGAAATGTTGCTACAAGGAGAGTTTAAACAAGCTATGATGGCAGCTCCATTGTGGAAGTATTTCACACTTTATTGTAAGGATATTGTACGATGATAAGCAGGGATAGTATCGAGGCAGCCTATTGTTTTTTGCATCAAAAGTATCGTGTTTACGAGTTCTCAACGAGCGAAACGCAACGCGATGACATTGAGTTTGCCATTGCATCGTATGTAGACGGCATGAACAAAGCATTGTATTTGGAACTTGCCAAGGACAGAAAAGAGTTCCTTTTAAACCATGTTTCGTTTGCCAAAGACATGGAAGAAGCCATAAAAGCATTAGAAGCAAAATTATAAAACTATGGATTTTAATAAAGTACAAGACGAAAATCGTCGTGCAGAACTTATCAGAGTGATTGAGCATTCGGTAGAAAAATTGACTTTACCAGAGTTGGAAGCACTCTATTACGACTTAATTTCAAAGGATTATATACGTTAAAAAGTTTCAGAACAACGTGGCAAATATCAACAAAGAAATACTAAATCTTGCTTTACCTTCGATTGTTAGCAACATCACCGTGCCGCTTTTAGGGTTGGTTGATTTAACAATTGTCGGGCATATTGGCAACGAAAACTACATCGGAGCAATTGCAATTGGGTCGATGATATTCAATATTATGTATTGGATATTGGGCTTTCTTCGTATGGGAACAAGCGGAATGACCTCACAAGCCTACGGAAAAACGGCTTGGGACGAATCGTTGCGAGTTCTTTTTCGAGCTTTAACCATTGGTATAGGCATGGGCTTTGCCTTTGTTTTGGGACAACGTTTCTTAGAATTATTGATGCTAAAAGCCATGAATACGCCCGAAAGTTCTATTGATTTTGTGCAAACTTATTTCCGAATAGCCATCTATGGCGCACCTGCCATGTTGGGACTTTATGGTTTAACGGGGTGGTTTATTGGTATGCAAAACACCAAAATACCAATGATGATAGCCATTTTGCAAAATATTATCAACATTCTTGCATCGCTTTGTTTTGTCTTTTTCATAGGCTGGAAGATAGAAGGAGTAGCTACGGGAACACTCATTGCCCAATGGAGTGGCTTTATTTTGGCACTTTATTTTGTGAAAAGTGGTATTAAAAACGGGCAACTTATTCCTTTAGAAGCTCATGTTTCAGCCACTTGGACACTATTCTCTTCTACGCTGAAGCACATAGAATCGTGGAAAAAATTCTTTGTTGTAAATCGTGATATATTCTTTCGCACACTTTGTTTGGTAGCCGTCAATATGTTTTTTACCAGTGCTAGTGGCAAACAAGGTGCGATGATGTTGTCGGTAAACACTTTGTTAATGACCATGTTCACGCTCTTTTCATACTTTATGGACGGCTTTGCCTACGCTGGAGAAGCCCTTAGCGGTAAATATTATGGGGCAAATGACAAAGTAGGATTCAGTAAAATGAAGCGCCAATTATTCAAGTTTGGAGTCTTAATGGTGGTTCTTTTCACTTTTATATATGTCGTTGGTGGCGTAGATTTCTTGCGTTTACTCACCGATGAGCAACGAGTTATTGCGGCAGCATCGCCTTATCTGATTTGGGTTTATCTTATTCCACTGGCTGGAGTAGCTGCTTTCGTTTACGATGGAATATTCATTGGAATTACCGAAACCAAAGGAATGTTGGTAACTTCGGTTGTTGCAATGTTGTTTTTCTTTGTTTTTTATTTCATTGCCGAACCTTATTGGGGCAACAATGCCCTTTGGATAGCTTTTCTTATGTTCCTTGCTTTACGTGGATTATTCCAATATTTTTGGGCAAAACAATATATTATTCATTCATAAACCGACCTTATTTCAGTCGTTTAAGGTCTTCAATGCTCACCCAGACCACTTGATCGAACTGAGCCTTAGAGCTTGCTCTTTTCATTTTCAGTCGACAAAAATACTTAAAACTTTCTTTATATCAAAACCAAGATTAGTTTTTTTACTTTTTACACCATATTATAAAGGTAAATACTCAATCCTATTCTCAAATAAAAAGAGTGCAATAGCGATTTTAAAAATAGAAAAAACAAGCAAGAATGCTTGAACATCAATTCGTCGAATCCATATAATATTATCAAAAGAGCCTATTTTGCATACCAAAAGTGCCTGTTTTGCGATTCAAAACAGGCACTTTTAAAAATAAATCAAATAAGTGTATTTCGTGTTTCCCTAACAAACGTGAGTTGTAGAGAGGAAAAACGCTGACAATATCTTATCTCTTTCTTTTCTTTTTTGCAGTTGTGATAGGCTTGGTTGTAGCTTTGTTTGCTTGATAAACCTTCATGGCTTCAGGCATCCATTCTTGTATTTTCTGGATACGAGAGGCATCAGAAGGGTGGCTACTCATGAATGGTAAAGTAGAACTTTGTGAGTTTGCAGCCATGCGTTGCCAGAAAGGAACAGCAGCTTGTGGGTCGTAACCTGCCATTGCAGCAAACATTAACCCCATATAGTCGGCTTCTGTTTCGTTGCTACGACTATATTTCAAGTTCAAAAGTGATAAGCCTGTTGAGGCGACAGAGTTGAAAATATCGCCTGTGCCAGAACCTACTGCCGTATTAAGAACTGTGCCAATAATAGCGGTTCCTATACCTTGATTTTGTTGTTTGGTAATTTGCTCTGCACTATGTTTGGCTACTGCGTGTGCAATTTCGTGTCCTAAAACAATGGCGAGACTTGATTCGTTTTGTGTGTAAGGCAACAATCCTTCGTAAACAACTATCTTTCCGCCTGGCATACAGAAAGCATTGGCTTGTTTATCTTGCACAAGATTGAACTCCCATTGGAAGTTTTGAATCTCATTAGCATAACCATTGTTGCGTAAATAATTTTCTACGGCGTTGGCAAGTTTACGACCTACACGTGCAACCATTTGTGTATTCTTTACATCTGACGACTTTTTCACACTTGCCATGAACTTTGAATACTGTGTTTGGCTTAGGGTTAAAAGTTCGCCATCAGTCATACTTATTCTGTGTTTACGTCCTGTAAGTGGCACAGTAGAGGTTGTTCCGCATGAGACAAATGTGGCGAAAACAACACTCATCAATAAAAACTTCATCTTGTTCATCTTCTTTTTATTTTAAAAATCTTGGCTATCGTGTAGCCCTTTCTTTAATTAATCCACTGCGAAAGTACAAACTTTTTTCTGCAAAATAACTTTTCTTCTTCTCTTTTTTCTGAAATCCTTGCATAATTGTTTGCAGATTTGGAAGGATATTCTTATATTTGTGAACGAAAATGGAATTGATTTTGCTGAATTGCAACACATGAAAGGAAGATTATTTCCACATTTATAACATAATAAACCGAAAGTATATGAAGAAAATTGCCACACTTTTTTCATTGTTGTTCGTAGCCATTTTGGCTTCAGCACAACCCAAACAAACTTATTTATCCGACTTTAAAAAAGGACAAACTGCAACTTACGAATGCTTTTTCACAAAATCTTTCCAACGAAATTCTGATGGAACAATGGTAGAAGGGGTTGAACTTCATTCTTGGTATAATGTTAATTACATGACAGCGTTGACGCAATACATAAGCTCTGGCGATACCATTTCCAATAAGTTTTCATTGACAATGATTGAAGCTACCCCATACGCTTACATCATGGATATGAAAATTATTGATATAGGTTTACCTAAATCGATAATAGGTCACAATGATTCAAAAGATTTTTTAGAGGTTATAGATATTTTAAAAGGGTTGAATTTCCGTCTTATGTTCTCTAAACAAATGAGCAACTGGAAGGCTATCAATACTACGGAAATATATAAAAAATTTATAACAGAAGCACGCAAGAGTGGTAAATCGTTTATGCAAGATGAACTTACTAAAAGCGATGAAGAGCTAATAGCCGATATGCAAGAAGGGAAAACGTTTAATATCTTTACACAAATATTCTTGCCTGGGCTTAATACCTTTACCAGTGCTTACCGCATAAGATACAATGAGGGACACCACGAAGAGGGAGAACTCAAAGAAAACGAAGTCTCTTTTCATTATGTTTCTGATGCTAAAAAAGGCAAAGGCAAGGAGTTTACGTTTAATGGCAATGTAACTTCCATGTCCTCCAAATATGATACTTATCAAAGTTATGATAAGGCTGAAAGCGACACCATAGCAGACGATAGCATAGATACGGTTGCTGTGATTGATTATAAGCCAAAATTGTGTAAAGAACAAAACCTAATTGAAGTGAAAATGAATAAAGATAGTTGGTTAGAAGTGTATGAAAACAAAACAATCACCAACTACCCAAGTGGAATTGGCACTATTTATGAAGTAATAAGACGTCGCAATAACTAAAAAAGCAACACAATGAAAACAAAAAAGAAAGAAAATATAGCCATGCGAATAAGTGCAGTCATCATAATGTTATTTATCGGCAATGGGATATGGGCGCAAAATGCAATATTGAAAAACCCAAAGTTTAAAGTAGGACAAACTGCAACCTACGAGTTTACACTCGAACAAAAACAATCGGGCGAGCCTGATTCTATAAATACAATGCTCGATTTTACCCAAATAGCGCGTAATAAAGACTATTTTTTTGGTTATAAAGAAATGCAAGAACCTTACCTTTCGTGCAAAATTCGTTTAAAAGTTTTGAATGTAACTCCACACACTACCACCATGCAGGTGGACTTATTAGAAAGTGTAAATTACTCGAACAAGAAAGTGGAATCGTTTGGCGACAGCTTAATGTATTATAAACTGAACGATATTTTCAAGAATTGCCCTCTCATTCTTACTTTCTCCTCTGATATGAAAGAGTACGTTATAAGTAATGGAGAGGAAGCTATCAATAAAATTTATGATATATTATGGAACAACATTCAGAGTTCTTTGAGACAAAAAAGGGAAGTTCTTAACCAATTCTATAATAACTTCCTCCAAGAAACATTAAGTCTGATGAATGGTAGAAATATAGATTATACTATGTTTTTATATTTCTTTTACGCCCCAAGTTTGCTCGACTTAATCCAAACTTTTGCCACGGAGATGAAAGAAGGCACTACAACAGAAGGGAAGCCATTAGACGGCACAAACCGATATATGTCGTATTTAACAACAAAAACGACCAAAAACAAGAAAGGAGAATGGACTTATTTGTCTGATTTTTCTGAATATGTTATGCCAACTTATCATAGCGATTTAGAAGAAAAGTGGGAGTCGGATAACGAAGTAGACAGTGTGGAAATAGATACTATGGAAGCCGATTACAATAATGATATAGCCGAAGTAGACACAGCGGTGATTGATTCGTCTTATTATGACACTACTGAATGGGATTCTGTGGAAATCGACTCGGTTGAATGGGTTGATTCTCTCGATGAATACAAGCCAGATAGCACGTTAAACGAAGAGGATAGAGAAGCAAATACGCATCGTGAAATTCGTATAGGAAAGGACTATTGGCCAATAGAAATAAGTAAAACCATTACTTTGGAGGATAAAAACATCGTTTGGACTTACCGAAGGAAAATAAAACGTGTAGAAAATAAATAAAAAAAGGAAAAGATTGAGGGAGAAAAACTCCCTCTTTCCATTTTCTTTACTAAAAAGTTGGCAATTTCGTTTTAAAGTACTAACTTTACAATCGAATTAAATAATCGTGGCTATGGTACAATACTTTTCAGAAAATCTTTGGTTAGCATGGCTTTTGGTAAGCCTTTTATGCTTGGTTTTAGAATTAACCAATGGCGATTTCTTTATCATTTGTTTTGCAATCGGTGGTACTGCCGCAACTATTTTATCGGCTTTTTGCGATAGTTTTACGGCACAAGTAATTCTCTTTGCAGTAGTTAGTGCATTGAGTATTTTCTTTATTCGACCGTTTGCACTAAAATATTTGCACAAAAACAAAGAGCAGCGAGTCAGCAATGCTGATGCTATTATTGGACGAATCGGTAGAATTACAGAGCGCATAGAGCCAAATGAATATGGCAGAGTGAAGATTGATGGCGATTATTGGAAGGCTCAAGCAAACAATAATACCGCTATTGAGGAAGGAACACAAGTGCGCATCGTAAAACTCGACTCAATTATTGTAACAGTAGAAATAGCCGAATAATATATTTTTTATAATCAATTAAAAACTAAGTCATTATGTCAATAGTAAGTTATATTCTGATTGCCATTGTAGTATTGGTAATCATATTTGCCAAAAAAACAATCGTGATAATCCCACAGAGCGAAACACGCATCATAGAACGTTTGGGAAAATACTATGCAACATTGCAACCAGGTTTCAATATCATCATTCCATTCATCGATAGGGCTAAAGATATTGTAGCAGTGCGCAATGGCCGCTACGTTTATACCAATGTTATAGACCTTCGCGAGCAGGTTTACGATTTCGACCGTCAGAATGTTATCACAAAAGATAATATCCAAATGCAAATCAATGCACTGCTTTATTTCCAAATTATGGATCCTTTCAAAGCGGTATACGAAATCAATAATCTTCCAAATGCCATTGAAAAATTGACGCAAACAACCTTGCGTAACATCATTGGTGAAATGGAACTTGACCAAACGCTCACCTCTCGCGATACAATTAACACCAAGTTACGCTCTGTTTTGGACGATGCTACCAACAAATGGGGTATCAAAGTAAATCGTGTAGAATTGCAAGACATCACGCCACCAGAGAGTGTATTGCAAGCAATGGAAAAGCAAATGCAGGCAGAACGCAATAAGCGTGCGACAATTCTTACCAGTGAAGGAGAAAAACAAGCAGCTATTTTGCAATCAGAAGGCGAAAAAACATCACGAATCAATCGTGCTGAAGCTGACAGACAACAAGCTATTCTTATTGCAGATGGTCAAGCAGAAGCCAAAATGCGTGTAGCTGAAGCCGAAGCTGTGGCTATTCAGAAAATTACAGATGCCGTTGGACAGAGTACAAACCCTGCAAATTATCTCATAGCACAGAAGTATATCCAAATGATGGAAGAACTTGCGAAGAATGGCAACCAGAAAACGGTTTATCTTCCTTACGAAGCTACGGGCATAATGGGTTCGATTGGCGGTATAAAAGAAATGTTTAAAGGAGAATAAAGTTTAAATGACGGAAACTAAAAGCGAACTTAGAATTTGTATTTTTTGTGGTGCGCGTCCTAATTTTATGAAGGTTGCACCCATCATTAGATTACTGAAAAAGAATGAAAACGAGGGTTGGGACGGTAGAAAAGTTGCATACTCATTGGTTTATGCAGGTGTAGAAACCGACCCAACGTTAGAGGATAGTTTATTTAAGGACTTGCAAATTTCACGTCCGAATGTATATCTTGGCGTGGAATGTGAGAACTTAAACGAATTAACGGGGCAGGTAATGTCGAAATTTGAGCAATACTTGCAACAAAATAAGACCCATGTTGTCGTGGTAGTTGATGACCTTGCTTCAACGATGGCAGCTGCAATTGTTGCAAAAAAGCAAGGCATTCAGTTGGCACATATTGCTGCTGGCACTCGTTCGTTCGATATAAATATGCCAAAAGAAATCAACCGTTTAGTCATAGACGGCTTGTCTGATGTGCTTTTCACGGCAGGTTTGAGCAACAATAGTATTGCTAACAAAGAAGGAGCAGAGCTATCTCGTGTTTACATGGTGGGCAATATTCTCATTGACAATATTCGTTTCAATCGTGAACGAATGAGCAATTTGGCATTAGAAACGATTCCTTCAGTTTGTGATTTAGGATTAAAAACGAAACAATACCTTGTTTTTACGCTTAATCGGAAGGCACTAATGAACGACAAAGAGAACCTGAAACGTATGCTAAACGCCATGTTTGAAGCTGCAAAAGATATGCCTATTGTTGCGCCATTGCGTGGAAATGCAGCACAAATGTGATATGGCACAAGGCAAATGGAAGCCAACTGCCCTACCCGACCGCTGGGACGGACGTTCGGCTGAACGAGTTATTCAGACACTTTTAGATATTGCGAAATAAAGAAAATAAAAGCGGATATGTTGATTTTTCATATCCGCTTTTGCTTTATAATTTATTATTTTATCACTATTTTCTTTCCATTCTTTATATATATTCCTCGTGTTGGGTGCTGAATAGCACGACCTTGAAGGTCGTAATACTGATTATTTTCTTGTATTTGGGGCTGAACAATAGTCGTAATGCCATTTGTAACTTGAGATTCTAGAAGCGTAATACTGATGTTTCCATACTTTGTAACCCATTCATTCTTCACTCCACTATTGGTAATTGTATAGCTAAGCGAACCAAAAAAATCATTTTTTGCAGCTGTACACTTGTAAGTATGGGTGCTTGCATCAAGCGTCATAGGCAATGTTAATCCTTCTAACTCTGTAATTTTGCCACTATCGTCTATTTTTGCAGTTTTAAATACAAAATATATGTTTTCCAAATAACTCAGAAATTGATTGTTTGGAATGAATAACGACATTTTATTATTGTCATTTATAACTTTTGCAACTTGCCATTTTTCAGGAATAATGGTTTCTAACGATTTAAAATAAATATTTTCGCCATATTTCACAGATTCTAATACTCCATTTCCTTCTTCTTCTTCATCAAGATCAACATATTTGTAGCTTGTTTTTTTGTATTTTATCGTCTATCTGTTCTTCATTTATCATTTTTAGCCCCTTGGTATGAAGAAAAACAATAGGTTTTTCTTGTTCCATATAGTAAAGAGCGAAACAAAGCGAACCGCCGTCGATGCAAATTTTTCCATCACCTTTATCAATATATTTCAACGTAAATTCACCTGTTTCAGGCTGTTGAGTGGTTGGATTCATCGTAGCAAAATACATTTGATGCGCCGTTCCTCCTTCGGTAAGCTGCTTCGTTCCCATTGCTTGACCGTTTTTAATAGTAATGGTTCCAGTTTCTTTGTTAATCGTTCCTTTCACTAAACCAACAAAATCGATAAATTCCTGAAAGTAAATCTCGTTGTTTTCCATGATGTAAACTTTTTCTTCAAGTAAGTTTCGCTTGGTATATCCAATCGAATTTACATGAATTTCATCGTCATAATAGAAGTACGTTGCTTTACTTTCATCAAGTTCAGGTTCTGTTTCATTAACATTTGTTTGTGCATTCATCGAAGTAGCAATGAGCAAACTCGAGAGTAAAAGTTTAATTTTCATAATTCTTGATTATTTATATATACTTAAAAGTTTGTCAGAAAAGTTTTATTCCAAACACAAAGTTAGCAATATATTTCCAAATAAATATATTTTTCACACAAAAAGTTATTTATTTCTTTCTTTTAGTTCGTTTTATAATATTGTAAATTTCGTTATTTTAGTTCTAATTAAACATTTGTTCACTTTCTTTCTTTTGTTTTTTGTACCTTTGTCATTGATATGAGAAAGGAAAAGAATAATTTCACATTCCTAACCGAGGGACCTATCCACAAGGTTGTCATTAAAATGGCAATACCAACCATAATTTCGATGTTGGTAACAAGTTTATATAATATTGCAGACACTTATTTTGTTGGGCAAATAAACACGCAATCGACTGCTGCTGTGGGCATAGTCTTCTCCTTAATGTTCTTTATTCAGGCTTTTGGCTTCTTTTTCGGGCATGGCTCTGGCAATTATATCTCTCGTGAATTAGGTGCTCAATGCCACGACAATGCCACTCGTATGGCTTCGACAGGATTTTTCTATTCTTTTCTTTTTGGTTTGCTCATCATGATAGGTGGTTTGCTGTTTATTCGTCCCCTTTCACTCCTCTTAGGCAGCACTCCAACCATTCTTCCTTATACAGAAAAGTACTTAAAAATCATACTATTAGGCGCACCATTCCTTACGTCTTCACTTGTTTTGAACAATCAAATGCGTCTGCAAGGCAATGCCAAATATTCAATGTATGGGATTGTTGTGGGTGCTATTCTCAATGTTGCGCTTGACCCTTTGTTCATTTTTGTCTTCAAATTAGGAATTTCAGGTGCTGCAATCGCTACCATAATCGGTCAAATAACCTCTTTCTTGATACTCTTTTTCATGGCACGTCATGGTGAAAATATAGGAATTTATTTCCGAAATTTTGCTCCTTCGTGGTCAACCTTTAAGGAAATATTCTATGGAGGCAGCCCTTCTTTATTGCGACAAGGCTTAGCCTGTGTTGCAACCATGTCGCTCAATATTGCAGCTGGAGTATATGGCGATGCTGCCATTGCCGCAATGAGCATCGTTTCTCGAATATCGTTGCTCATTTTGGCCACCGTGATTGGTTTAGGACAGGGTTTTCAACCACTTTGTGGTTTCTGTTATGGTGCAGGACTTTATGAACGATTGCAAAAAGCCTATAAATTTACCATAAAATTAGGTACCATTTTTCTCTTCATCTGTACCATTTTGGGTTGGATTTTCAGCAATTCGCTTATCCAAATTTTCCGAAACGACCCACAAGTTATTGCGATTGGTGTGGTGGCTTTGCGCTGGCAATTATGCACTTATCCCTTAAATGCTTTTATCATAGCAAGCAACATGTTATTGCAAACTTGTCGCAAACCATTGCGTGCCAACTTCTTAGCAGCAACCCGACAAGGGTTATTTTTCATTCCTTTAATCTTCATTTTGCCCCATTTCCTTGGTCTGTATGGTGTGGAAATGTGCCAAGCCGTGAGCGACCTGCTTTCATTCATTTCAACTGTACCTATTATTATTTACACTTTCAAAGAATTTAATCAATAGCAATATCCCCATTTCTTTGCATGGAAATTCTTTCAGAAATCAAAATAGGCTGTTTTGCAGTTCAAAATAGGCTGTTTCGTAGCTCAAAATAGGCTGTTTTGTACGCTAATATCTATTGTTTTTTATTCAAAAGAAAAAGTTTATTGTCATTAGATTTTCTTTACTTTTCTTGTTTTTGGCATTTCGTTTTTGTACCTTTGCACTCTCATATTTAATTTTTAGTATGCGCGACCTCACCGATGCCGAATTGGCAAAGTTTATAGATAAGGATATATTTCATAAAATTTCTGATGCAGCCGATAAACTCGGCTTAGAATGTTACGTTGTGGGCGGTTATGTTCGCGACTTATTCCTTGAACGACCTTCCAATGATATTGATGTTGTTGTCGTTGGGAGTGGTATCAGTGTTGCCAATGAACTTAAAAAAACACTCGGAAAGCGTGCGCATATATCTGTTTTCCATAACTTTGGCACTGCACAAGTGAAGCTCAGAGGTATGGAAGTTGAATTTGTTGGCGCACGAAAGGAGAGTTATAGCCACGATAGCAGGAAACCAATTGTGGAAGACGGAACGTTGGAAGACGACCAAAATCGCCGTGATTTCACTATCAATGCCATGGCGGTGTGTTTGAATAAAGAACATTTTGGCGAATTGGTAGACCCTTTTGGTGGTGTAGACGACTTGTGGGACGGTATTATTCGTACACCATTAGACCCAGATATAACTTTCTCGGACGACCCTTTGCGCATGATGCGCTGTGTAAGATTTGCTACTCAACTCAACTTTTTTATTGAAGACGAAACGTTTGAAGCGTTGGAACGCAACGCTGAACGTATCAAAATTGTCAGTGGAGAACGTATTGCCGATGAGTTAAATAAAATCATGGCTACCAAAACACCAAGCAAAGGGTTTATAGATTTGTATCGTTGTGGATTATTACAAATAATTTTGCCAGAATTAGTGGCAATGGACGTGGTTGAAACTCGCAATGGACGAGCGCATAAAAATAATTTTTACCATACCTTAGAAGTATTGGATAATGCTGCACGCACCACTGATAAGCTTTGGTTGCGATGGGCCGCACTGTTCCATGATATTGGTAAACCAAAGAGTAAACGTTGGGACGCTTCCATAGGTTGGACTTTCCATAGCCATAATATCATTGGTGCAAAGATGATTCCGACTATCTTTAAACGTCTGAAATTCCCAATGGACACCAAAATGAAGTATGTTCGCAAGTTGGTAGACTTACACATGCGCCCTATTATTATTGCTGATGAGGAAGTTACCGATTCAGCTGTTCGTCGATTAATGAACGATGCTGGCGACGATATTGACGACCTTATGACACTTTGCGAAGCCGATATTACCAGTAAAAATGCTGCACGCAAACAACGTTTTTTAGATAACTTCAAGACTGTTCGTGAAAAGTTGGAGGATTTAAAAGAACGTGATTATAAACGATTGTTGCAACCTTGCATTGACGGTGATGAAATAATGGAAATGTTTAATTTAAAGCCAAGTCGTGAAGTTGGGGAACTAAAAAAAGCTTTAAAGGAAGCTGTTTTAGACAATCGTGTACCCAATGAACGCGAACCTCTTATGGAATTGCTAAAACAAAAGGCAGCAGAAATGGGCTTAGTCTGATGTAATTTTTGTTAAATCTTTGTCTTATTACTTCTTTAAATTCAATTAAAAATTGTATCTTTGCAGTATGAAAACTTATTCTTTGTGTTGAGTTTTCGCAAAAAGTATAAAATGCTTGTCTTTAATAGCAAAGAGATTAGAATTTAAGGAACGGCAGATAAGAAAAGATTATAAATTACAAACAGACGTATGATAAAAAGCAAATTTTTACTATTCGCAGCTTTGGCTGTGGCAGTGCTTACAAGTTGTGGTGGAGGAGGCAAACATCAGTTGCCAACCAACAACGAGTATCCAGTGATAACGATTGGTGCAGCAAATGCACAGATGAAAACGACCTATCCTGCTACAATAAAAGGTATTCAGGACGTGGAAGTACGTCCGAAAGTAAGTGGCTTTATTACCAAACTTTATGTACACGAAGGCGAAGCTGTAAAGGCAGGGCAAGTGCTTTTTGTGGTGGATAACGCAATCTACCAATCGGCAGTACGCCAAGCAGAAGCAGCAGTGGCTTCGGCACAAAGCGGAGTAAATCGTGCGCAAGCAAGTGTAGTTCAAGCAGCAGCAGCTTTAAACTCAGCATTAGCTCAAGCGGCAACAGCACAATTAACTTATAACAACAGCAAGCAACTCTATGCAAACAAAGTAATTGGCGATTACGAGATGCAAGCTGCAAAAAATGGTTATGAAACTGCACAAGCAGCCGTAAATCAAGCACGAAGTGGCATTCAAGCCGCAAATTCAGGTGTGAAACAAGCGCAAGCAGGCGTTAAACAAGCACAAGCAGGATTAGCTTCGGCAAAAGAAAACCTTAGTTTCTGCTATGTAAAAAGTCCAGCAAGCGGTTATGTAGGTAGCCTTCCATATAAAGAAGGAGCATTGGTAAGTCCTTCTTCTCCGATGCCAATTACAACCATCAGTAATATTTCGACCATGGAAGTCTATTTTTCTATGACAGAATCCGATATTCTTGCCCTTTCACGCAATAACCGTACATTGGGTAATGCACTCAATACGTTCCCAAGTGTAAGCCTCTTATTGGCTGATGGGTCGGTTTATAACCATGTAGGAAAGATTGTTAAAACAAGTGGAATGATTGATGCTGCAACAGGAACAGTAAGCGTCATAGCACGTTTTCCTAACCCTGAAAGTTTATTGAAGAGTGGTGGTAGCGGTCAAGTTGTGATTGCAAAGAATAATAACAATGCTTTGGTTATTCCGCAAGATGCTACTGTACAAGTGCAAGACAAGATTTTCGTTTACAAAGTAGATTCTAATAATAAGGTACATTATACTGAAATCAAGGTAAATGCACAGAACGATGGCATAAATTACATCGTTACTTCGGGTTTGAAACTTGGCGAAAAGATAGTTTCTAAGGGACTTGCAAGTCTTCAAGACGGCATGGAAATCAAGGCATTGACTCCTGCGCAATACAAAGAAGCATTGAAAAAAGCTGCATCATTGGGCGCAAATCAAAGTTCGGCAGACGGTTTCTTGAAAGCAATGAAGGGCGAAGATAAGAAATAAAGTACTTAAACGAAAAGAATTATGACATTTACAAACTTTATAAAACGTCCTGTACTCTCTACCGTGGTGTCTATCTTTTTCGTGCTTTTAGGTACGATAGGATTGATTTCACTCCCTATTGAGCAGTATCCAGATATTGCTCCGCCTACTATTTCGGTAATGGCAAACTATCAAGGAGCAGACGCACAGACGGTTTTAAACTCCGTTATTACCCCTTTGGAAGAAAGTATTAACGGTGTAGAGAATATGACCTACATACAATCAACGGCTACCAATTCGGGTAGTGCGATGATTACGGTTTATTTTAAACAAGGTTCTGACCCTAATATGGCGTCGGTAAACGTGCAAAATCGTGTTTCACAAGCGCAAGCATTGCTGCCTGCGGAGGTTACTCGTGCAGGTGTCACAGTGTCTAAACGCCAAACGTCTAACGTGGTAATGTACTCTCTGACAACCGACGATGGTCGTTACGATGATGAGTTCTTGACCAACTATAACAACATTAACGTTGTTCCTTTGCTGAAACGTATCAATGGTGTGGGCGATGTGCAAACTCCTGGTATGAAGACCTATTCTATGCGAATATGGCTGAAACCTGAAAAAATGAAGCAATACGGACTTGTTCCAAGCGATATTGCAGGAGCTTTGGCAGAACAAAATATCGAAGCTGCCCCTGGTTCGTTCGGAGAACAGAGCAATATGAAGTATGAATACACCATGCGTTATAAAGGTCGCCTCAAAACGCAAAAGGAATACGAAGACATTATCATATCAAATAATGTGAACGGACAAACGCTTCATTTGCGTGATGTGGCTGATGTGAAACTTGGCGGATTGATGTATTCTGTTTCAATGCTCAACAACAAGCAACCATCAGTAGTGGGTATGGTACAACAAATTGCTGGCTCTAACGCTACACAAATAGCCAAAGATGTGAAAGCAGCCCTTGAAGATGTGCAAAAGAATATGCCTCCTGGCATGAAAGTAACCATTCTACAAGATGTTACAGAATTCTTATTTGCCTCTATGGAGGAAGTAATTTTCACGCTGTTCATTACTTTGTTGTTGGTATTCTTTGTGGTTTACATCTTCTTGCAAGATTTACGCTCAACGTTAATTCCAATGATTGCCGTTCCTGTGGCATTGATTGGCTCGTTCTTCTTCCTATGGATGTTTGGTTTCTCAATCAACTTGCTGACACTTTCCGCCCTCTTATTGGCAATTGCTATTGTGGTGGACGATGCCATTGTGGTGGTTGAAGCTGTCCATGCAAAGTTGGATTTGGGCTATAAGAGTGCTTTAACGGCTGCCATTGATGCGATGAACGAAATTTCAGGAGCCATTATTTCCATTACGTTGGTTATGTCTGCCGTGTTCATTCCTGTTTCATTTATGAGCGGAACATCGGGAACTTTCTATCGAGAATTTGGCGTTACCATGGCAGTATCTATTGTCATTTCTGCTTTAAATGCCTTAACCCTTTCGCCAGCCTTATGTGCTATTCTCTTAAAGCCACAGAGTGAGGAGGAAAAGAAGAAGATTAGTAGGGTGGATAGATTCCATTTAGCATTCAATACACAGTACGAAAAAATCAACGAGAAGTATAAAAAGACAGTTGAAAAAATCATTGGTAATCGCATTATCACAGGTATTTCGGTTGTCTTTGGTATCTTAGCTTTGGTTATTACGATGGCTACTACGAAGACAGGACTTGTGCCTGACGAAGATACGGGTGTACTTTTTGCTATGGTATCTTTGGAACCTGGTATGTCTCAAACCGAAACGAAAAAGGTAACAGAACAGATTGACAAAATGTTGGAAACCAATCCATACGTTGAACGCCGTGTGCAATTGATTGGATACAACTTCATTGCGGGTCAAGGTTCAGACCAAGCCACTTTCATCATAAAGTTAAAACCATTCGAAGAACGTAAATATAGTATGTTCGACCGCATTAAATCTGTCTTTAATGGGGCGGGGATTGCAGGTTTATTTATCGACCCAACATCATCAAATATGATTCTTGGAATGATTTATAAACAAACTGCCAGCATCAAAGGAGCAAGAGTTTTGGCATTCGGACCACCTATGGTTCCAGGATTTTCAGTTTCCAATGGTCTTACAATGTCTATGCAAGACCGCACAGGAGGCGACTTAAACAAGTTCTTTACAATCACTCAAGAGTATCTTGCAGCCTTGAAAGAACGTCCTGAAATCGGGAATGCAATGACAACATACAACCCTAATTATCCGCAATACATGGTGGATATAAACGTGGCAAGGGCAAAACAATCGGGCACTTCGCCTGCTGCAATCCTTTCTGTGTTACAGGGTTATTATGGCGGTATGTATGCTTCCAACTTTAATGCTTACGGAAAACTCTATCGTGTGATGATTCAAGGTTCGGTAGAAAGCCGCATTAACCCAGATGGATTGAATAATATTTATGTTCGAACCCCTGGTGGAATGGCACCAGTGAGCGAGTTTTGTACATTAAAACGTGTTTATGGACCTTCTAATATAGCACGTTTCAACCTCTTTACAGCTATTACAGTGAATGCGCAAGCTGCTGATGGCTATTCGTCAGGTGATGCTATCAAAGCCGTAGAAGAAGTAGCAGCACAAAAATTACCTCCTGGTTACACCTACGAATTTTCTGGTTTGACACGTTCAGAACAAGAGTCTTCTAACTCAACAGCCATGATTTTCGTTCTCTGCTTGGTATTTGTCTACTTGATTTTGAGTGCGCAATATGAAAGTTATTTGCTTCCATTGGCGGTAATTTTGTCTATTCCTTTTGGTTTGGCAGGTGCTTTTATCTTCACAATGTTGTTTGGACACAACAACGACATCTACATGCAAATTTCGCTGATTATGCTCATTGGTTTATTAGCAAAGAACGCAATTTTGATTGTAGAATTTGCTTTGGAACGTCGCAGAACAGGTATGGCGATTAAATATGCTGCCATTCTTGGTGCAGGAGCTCGTCTTCGCCCAATTCTTATGACCTCTTTGGCAATGGTCGTTGGTTTGTTGCCATTGATGTTTGCCAGTGGAGTAGGTCGCAATGGTAACCAAACTTTGGGTGCAGCAGCCGTAGGTGGTATGCTTATCGGTACGCTTTGCCAAGTATTTATTGTGCCTTCGTTATTTGTAATCTTCCAATATTTGCAAGAACGCATTAAGCCTATTGCCTTTGAAGACGAGGAAAACAAGCAGGTTGCTAAAGAATTGAAGCAATTTGTAAGTAGTCCTATAAGCGATTACAAGGTAAAAGAATAAAGTTTACGAATTAAAAGAGTAAAATGAAAAAAATAAATATAATCATAATAGCACTTGCAACCCTCAGCTTGACGGGTTGTAAGAGCCTATATGGCACTTACGAACGTCCTAAAGTAAAGACTTCTGGCATCGTTCGCAACCCTATTAATGCTGATGCTACATTAGAAGGATCAAACGATTTCGGCATTCTTCCATGGCGAAGTGTCTTTACTGATAGTCATTTACAAGCTATTATAGAAAAAGCATTGACCAATAATCCCGACCTTCTCAATGCTGCTTTGAATATTGATATTGCTGAACAACAGCTTAGTACTGCAAAATTAGCCTTCTTACCTTCGGTAGTTTTCGCTCCACAAGGCACTATTTCTCATTTTGGAGACCAGAAAGAAGCTACAAAATCGTATGTGCTTCCAATTTCAGCAAGTTGGGAAATCGACCTTTTTGGAAAACTTCGCAACGAGAAAATGGCTGCCCAAATGGCGATGATACAGATGCAAGATTATAAAGTTGCTGTACAAACACGCTTAATTTGCAATGTTGCTAACCTTTATTACACCTTGCTCATGCTTGACCGTCAGAACCAAATTGTTACAGATATGGCTGACCTTACAAAGAACACATGGGAGATGATGAAACTGCAAATGGACTATGGACGCGCACGTTCTACAAGTATCCAAAGTGCAGAAGCGGCTTATTACAGTGTGCAAACTCGTGCTGCTGATATTAAAAGACAAATTCGTGAAGTCGAAAATTCGTTGAGTTTACTCATGGGAGAACCTGCTCATAGCATCGCACACGGAGCATTAGACAATCAACAATTGCCTTCAAATTTATCTAATGGAGTGGGTATTGAACTATTAAGCAATCGTGCTGATGTTCATGCAAACGAAATGGCGTTGGCTCAATGTTTCTATAATATACAAGAAGCGCGTGGGCGTTTCTATCCTTCTTTGAGCATTGCACCTACGGGAGGTTGGAGTAATGGCAACGGAATGGTAAACCCTGCCAAAATTCTTTGGAATGTAGTGGGCAATCTTACCCAACCTCTCTTCATGAAAGGTAAGCTAAAAGCTGGGTTAAAAGTAGCGGAAAATCAATACAAAATAGCTTATAATAAGTGGCAAAATAGCATTCTTACAGCAGGTGCAGAGGTGAGTAATGCTTTAGTAGCCTACAATTCCGCACAAGAAAAAGGCAAACTTTACGAACAACAGATTGATATTTTGAAGAAGAATGTAGAGCATACTCAAATGCTTTATCGCCAGAGTTCAAGCTCTTATCTTGAAGTGATTACAGCACAACAAAGCCTTTTGAATGCTGAAATAGCACAAGTTCAAGACCAATTTTCTAAGCTCCAAGCCATTGTAAACCTTTACTATGCGCTTGGTGGTGGTTCAAAATAAGATTTCTTAAAACGATTTTATAATATGAGTAGTGAAATAAGTCCACGAGCCGAAGTTTCTCCAAAGGCGAAAATAGGCGACGGCTGTAAAATATTCCCATTCGTTTACATTGAAGACGATGTAGAAATTGGCGATAACTGCATTATTTTTCCATTTGTAAGTATTCTTAATGGCTCACGAATAGGCAATGGAAACAAAATTCATCAATGTGCAGTTATTGGTGCTTTGCCACAAGATTTCAGTTTTGTAGGCGAAAAAAGCGAGTGCATTTTGGGCGATAACAATATAATTCGAGAGAATGTTGTCATCAATCGTGCCACACATCGTGGTTGCAAAACCCAATTAGGCTCCGACAATTTCCTTATGGAAGGTGTACATATCAGCCACGACACAAAAGTGGGCAACCATTGTGTGTTTAGCTATGGAACGAAAATTGCAGGCGATTGCGAAATAGCCGACCATGTAATCTTCTCTTCTGGTGTCATTCAGAAAGCAAACACACGAGTAGGAGAAGCTGCAGTAGTTCAAGCAAGTACCACTTTCGGTCGTGATATTCCCCCTTACGTTATTGCAGGAGGCAGTCCGATAGCCTACGGTGGCGTAAATACAACGATTTGCCGTGATTTGAATATTGACGAAAAGATTATTAAACACATTGCCAATGCCTATCGTCTTGTGTTTCATGGTCAAACATCAATCTTTGATGCATGTATGCAAGTAGACCAACAAGTTCCCAATTCGCCAGAAATACGCAATATCGTCAATTTTATTCGTGAAACCAAAGAAGGTATCATCTGTAAGATGTAATACCTATGATATAATAAAACGTAAAGTCCCAATAAGTAGGTTTGCAATCTACTTGTTGGAACTTGCATAGGTTTTATTTTTATACTCAAAGCTGCTAAAGGGTTTGGAAACACATCGTTATTTTCAATTTGATTAATTTCTTTCATTTATTCGTTGAAATATAAAAAAAACGTACCTTTGCTTTCATAATCACATTTTAAAGCATTTGTTATGAAGAGAAATTACTTGCACACGAGGTTAACACTAAGCATTGTTTTGCTTCTGTTTTGCGGACTAAAAGCAGCTGCACAAAGGAACTATTTCAATGAATTTATCCAATTATTGGAACAAGAAGATACGATTGCAGCTAAAAAATTATTAACCGATTGGAAAAAAAATGGAACAAAAAATGGGGACTATTATGCGGCATTGGCAAATTATTATTGGAAAAAAAGTAATTCATCTGCGCTTTCTTTAACTACTAATAAGCCTGAAGAAGGAGATTTTTTAGCATTTAAAGATTCTACAGGAGCAACGGCAGGATATATAGGACAAGTCCAAACTTACGATGATAAAATTCTGAATAAGATGTTCGCAACATTGGACGAGGGTTGTAAACTCTTTCCAAATCGTTTGGATTTAGCTTTCGGAAAAGTGCATATTTATCTTGAATTGGGTAAGGGAGAAGAAGCTATAAAGACTATTCAGCAAGTGCTTGAGCAAGATAAAACAAATCATAGAAAATGGATTTGGTTAGAAGACAAGCCCACACCTGCGCCAGCACCTGACTTTATAAAGGATTGTTGCCAATCTTATTTCTACCAACTTAATGAATTTGCTGATGAGAAAGTGATAACAGAATTAGGCGAAGAACTCTATAATTATGCGCCAACCTACATTCCTTTCCGTACTAACATGGCTGCACTTTCCTTTAATAAAGGTGACTTAAAGCGAGCAACCGAATTGTTTGAAGCCATTCATAAAGATGCTCCCGATGATTTAGTGGTTACTTACAATCTTGCTTATAGCTACGAAAAGCAAGGTAAAACAAAAGAAGCAATCTTGCTTTATGAGCAATTGGCTAAATCGAACAATGAACAATATAAAGAAATTGGCAAAAAAGCTGTGAAAGAATTGAAAGACAAGTAGAAAAAAGAATAAGTCGGCATATTGTAATACCAAAACCAATACTGTGGTAAGCTTTAGTTCCTATTTTTTTTGCAATATGAAAATGGATATATCTATTTTTCCCTCCTATAGAAACTTATCCAAAAGTTCCTATAGAAGAGAAAAATAAATATGAAAAAATTTTCATATTAAGTAATTATTTAACGTATATTTCTATGACCAACAGCAGTTTTTACTCTGCTGGCTTCATATTTGTATAAACGTTTTGTACATCGTCGAAGTCTTCGAGTTTCTCAATCATTTTGTCGATAATCTCGCGTTGTTCTTCGGTTACGTCCTTGAGGTCGTTAGGAATACGAGTAAATTCTGCAGAAGTAATTTCAAAGCCGTTATCTTCTAAGTGCTTTTGTATTTCGCCAAAGCTGGTAGGTTCGCCGTAAATGGTAATTTCGCCTTCTTCATCGTCTTGGTCAAACTCATCGTCTACTCCGTAATCAATGAGGTCAAGGATAAGTTCTTCCATGTCTAATCCGTCTTTCATTTTGAAAGTGAAGACTGCTTTGTGGTCGAAAATAAATGCTAACGAACCTTGTGTGCCGAGTGTTCCGTTGAATTTATTGAATACTGAACGTACATCTCCTACGGTGCGGGTGGTGTTATCGGTCAATGTATCAACGAAAATAGCTATTCCGTGAGGACCATATCCTTCGTATGGAACTTCTTTATAATCGCTGGTATCCTTGCCCATAGCGTTCTTTATGGCACGTTGGATATTGTCTTTTGGCATGTTTTCACGCTTGCAAGTTGCGATGATAGCACGCAAACGTGGATTTGTTTCAGGTTCAGGACCGCCTGCCTTTACTGCGATTGCGATTTCTTTACCCAATTTTGTAAATGTACGAGCCATGTGGCCCCATCTTTTTAGCTTTGTAGCCTTACGATATTCAAATGCTCTTCCCATTGGAATTGTGTATTTATCGGAGTTCTGCTCCGAGTTTTGTTGTTATGTTTTTAATTAATTTCTGCATGATAGCGTCTATCGCCTTGTCGTTTAAGGTTTTTGTTTCGTCTTGGAGGATAAAGTTTACAGCGTAACTCTTCTTTCCTTCAGGAAGATTTTTACCTTCGTAAACGTCGAATAGTTCTACTTTCTTCAAAAGTTTCTTTTCGGTTTGGCGTGCGATTTCCTCAATTTGTGCAAATTCGATGTTTGAATCTAACAAGAGAGCTAAGTCGCGGCTAACGCTTGGATATTTAGATATTTCTTGGAATTGCAACTTATTCTTGCGAATGGCTTTCATTAAGTTGGTCCAATGTATATCTGCATAGTAGACAGGTTGTGCAATATCCATTTTCTTCAATAGCTTATGGCTCAAAATACCCATTTCTACGATGGTTTTACCACCACGAGTTTTGAGTTCTAAGGCTTTGTCGAAGATGTTGTTGTGTGATGTTTCAGCTAATAATGCGCTTTGAGCTATGCCTACACGACGGAGAATATTCTCAACATTGGCTTTGAGTTCGTAGAAAGTAGCTTCCTCATCGGCATGCGCCCACGAACCTTGTATGCGTTTTCCTGTTACCCAAAGTGCCATGTGGTACTCTTGGTTGTAGGCTTTGATAGGACTTTCTTCGCTCCACTTGTCTTGTTCGTACTTGTAAGTATTGCCTACCTCAAAGAATTTAAGGTTTTGGGCTTTACGATTTACGTTGCGGCGAATGCTTTCCAACCCACCAAAGAGCAATGTTTGACGCATTACGCCAAGGTCGCTTGATAGTGGATTCACCACCTTTACGGTTTGTTCCCAAGGATAAGCATTGAGTTCTGCTCCGTCATAGTAAGATTGGGCAGTGAGCGAGTTATTTAGAATTTCGTTGAAACCAGCTCCAACCAATTGCTCGCTAACAATGTTTTCCTTATGATAGTTCTTGTCAGCCTCTTCGGCAATGGTGAGCGATGACTTCAATTCAGTTGGAATTTCAACGTTATTGTAGCCATAAATGCGGAGAATATCTTCCACAACATCGCAAGCACGCTTCACGTCTACACGATAAGGAGGTACGATAAGGTCGAGTCCTTCGGCATCTTCCTTCACAATTTCCATTTCAAGACTGATAGCAATGCTCTTAATTGTGTCCGTACCGAGTTGCTTTCCTATCAAACGGTCGGCATATTCATAGTTCAAACGAACAGGAAAACCTTCCATTTTAGTAGGATATTCATCACGGATTTCCATGCTTACCTTTCCACCAGCCAACTCTTTGCAAAGAATAGCAGCTTGTTTCAAAGCATAAATCGTTCCATTTGGGTCAATACCACGTTCGAAACGGAAACTTGCATCGGTAGAAAGACCATGACGGCGTGCACTTTTGCGAATCCAAGTTGGGTGGAAGTAAGCACTTTCCAATACAACATTGCGAGTATTTTCGTATGTTCCGCTACCTTTTCCACCGAATACGCCAGCAATACACATAGGTTCTTCGGCATTGCAAATAGCAAGGTCGTGTTCGCCAAGCGTATGTTCTTCGCCGTCGAGTGTTACGAATTTCTTGCCTTCGTTCTTATCTTTTACAATGATTTGCTTACCTGTTACCATGTCAGCATCGAAGCAATGCATGGGTTGTCCGTAAGCCATCATCACATAATTGGTAATATCTACAATATTATTAATTGGGCGAACACCAATGATATTAAGCTTATCTTTCAGCCACTTAGGACTTTCTTTCACTTCACAATCGGTAATGCTCAAACAAGCATAGCGGCGACAAGCGTCTGTATTCTCTATTTTTACGTCAATTGTAAGATCGTTATTATCAACCGCAAACTTGTCGCAGTTAGGACGATGCAATGAAGTTTCGTAACCATTTTGCTTTAACCAAGCGTAAAGGTCGCGTGCAACGCCATAATGGCTTAGTGCATCTGCACGATTGGCAGTAATGTCAATCTCGATGAGCCAATCGCTATCCAACTGATAGTATTCAGCTGCTGGCATACCCACCTGTGCTTCTTCAGGTAAAACAATAATTCCGTCATGACTTGCTCCTACGCCAATTTCGTCTTCAGCACAAATCATTCCGAAGCTATCAATGCCTCTAAGTTTACTTTTCTTAATTGTAAAACTGTCATCACCATCGTAAAGAATGCAACCTAAATCGGCAACTATTACCTTTTGACCAGCAGCAACATTTGGCGCACCACATACGATTTGTTGTGGTTCTTCCTTACCAAGGTCTACAGTAGTAACGTGTAAGTGGTCGGAATTAGGGTGCATTTCACAAGTAAGCACCTTACCAACGAAGAGTCCTTTCAATCCTCCGCGGATAGTTTCTACCTCTTCAACGCTTCCAACTTCCAATCCCGTAGATGTTAGCGCAGCCGCTAACTCCTGTGGAGTAAGGTTGAAATCAACGTATTCCTTCAGCCATTTGTACGATATATTCATTTATTTTGTTGTTTTATTTTATTCTTGTTTTCAAAAAGTTGCAATTAGCAACGTGCAAAAGTACTAATTTTCATCAATATACACAAATAGTAGGCTGATGATTTTAGCTTCAAGACTTGTTTTCCAATAGTTTTCTTCAATGGTGATATGGCTTAGATAGGAAAAGATAGGAGGAATATTTTTCTACAAGTTTGACCTATACGCCACAAATTTCTTAGACGGAAATGATTTTATTCCCACTGTTGTAGTTGAAAATGAAAACACACCGCTCCCCTAATTCCAATTTGCCCCTCTTTTGTCTTACTGAACCAACGTTTTATATCAAAAGATACAACATAAAAAGAAAGCTAATGGTTGCTTTAAACAACTATTAGCCTTCTTTATTTGTGGACCTGGTGGTAAATGAACTTACCTATATCAGTCCTTGATATTCAGAAATTTAGCCGAACCTCAATTTTTACTGTAGCCAATCTGTAGCCATTTCA